>ULQU01042533.1_pt1 | contig 76650 bp, 37 predicted proteins | sample 1954841 | NCBI WGS metagenome assembly ULQU01 (sample SAMEA4835664, study PRJEB28245) | human gut metagenome | biome: gut microbiome; material: fecal sample | place: Denmark | collected 2008
CAGCCGATAAAATTGTCGTGGCGGAATATAGAATGGTTACGAACTTCAGGTATCTCCCAATGGTACTCTTGTAATATCTTATGTCGGTTTCCAAACCCAGGAAATCGAAATCAACAACCAACGCAGCTTTAAAATCATACTCAAGGAAGACACCGAAGTCTTGGACGAGGTGGTAGTGGTAGGTTACGGAACAATGAAAAAAAGTGATATGACCGGAGCCATTTCATCCGTAGACGTGGAAGAATTGACCAAACGTACCACGACCAATCCGGCCGAAGCCCTACAAGGGAAAATAGCCGGAGTAAATATCATGAAATCAGGAGGAAATGCCGGAGCAGGAGTTTCTGTAAAAATCCGTGGAGTAAAATCTTTCGGCGACAACGAACCGCTGTACATCATTGACGGGTTTCCCGGTGACATCAACAGCGTCAATCCGGTAGATATCCAATCAATGGAGGTGCTGAAAGACGGTGCGGCTGCAGCCATCTATGGTTCCGTTGCAGCAAACGGAGTGGTCATCATCACAACAAAAAACGGTAAGAAAGGCGAAACACATATCGACTTCAATACCTATCTGAGTATGACTCAAGTTGCCAAACGGCTGGAATTTCTGAATGCGGACCAATATAAATCGGTTATCAAATCAATGTATATAAATGCCGGTCGGGAAAACGAAATCCCAGCCTACTGCAATACCGATACGGGAATTGACACCCATTGGCAAGATGAAATGATGCGCAACGGATTTGCTCAAAATTACATGTTCAGTGTGAGAGGAGGCGGTGAAACAGCTCAATATTCCGTATCGTATAACCATGCTGACGACAAAGGTATTTTTCTGGGAAACGATTTCCGCCAGGACAATGCCCGCATGAAACTCCACATGAGCAAATATATATTTGATCTGGATGCTAATTTAGGATTCCGTTATACCAAAAACCACCAGCCTACCTATTCGTTGAAGGAAGTATATAACATTTCACCGCTCGTACCTGTATATGACGAGAATGAAAAATATGGTTTCGGACTTACAGCCAGCCAGGGACTTCCTTCCAACAACAATCCGATGGCCGACTATCACTACCGGGATGAAGCAGAAAAGACATTCAGCACAACTGCCAATGTTTCGTTGGGTATCAGAATCGCTCCATGGCTCAACTTCAAGACCAGCTATGCCTACCGTGGCAAACACTACAGATACACACTGCATTATCCCGATTATATTTCCAATGCACAGCAGACCCATCTATATCCCTACAACAGTGAATCAACCTATTACTGGGAAGAACAGGTAATTGACAATATTCTGAATTTCAACAAGGAATTCGGGAAACATAGTCTGAATGTAATGGTCGGTTCATCTATCAATACCACCAAGAACACATCGAACGGAGTGGCAGTAGAAGGTTTTTCCACCAGATATTCGGTCGATAAGGACGGTAACCTGGTAACCAAAGACGAACCGTCAGGATTCCTCGACCCGAGTTTCACAACAATCGATGCAGGTAAAGGCGGTACTTATACCGGAAACGGAACCAAATACACGTATAACCGTGCCTCGTTCTTCGGAAGAATCAATTATAACTTCAACGACCGCTATCTCATCCAGGCTACCATGCGTTACGACGGTTCATCCAAATTCGGGAAAAACAACCGTTGGGGTGCATTCCCTTCCATCGCTATAGGATGGCGGATCAGCGAAGAAAAGTTCTTCCCTAAGAACAGTTTCATCAACAACCTCAAGTTCCGTGCCAGCTGGGGACGCCTGGGAAATGAAAATGCTCTGGGATATTATGATTTCCAGTCTCTTATATCTTCCTATAACACCTATTACGGAGGATACGTGCAAGGTAATGGAAGTAACCCGTGGGCCGGAGCAATTGCCTGGAACATGGAACGTAACGATCTGAAATGGGAAACCACCGATACAAAGAATATCGGATTCGATTACGGTATGTTCAACAACCGTCTGACCGGGAGCATCAACTATTATATCAACCAGACCGAAGATCTGCTGATCACTAAAAAACTTTCTCCATCGGCCGGTTACCAGAATCCGATACTGAATGTAGGCAAGATCCGCAACAAAGGATTCGAACTGGAACTGAACTGGAATGACAAAATAAAAGAGTTCGAATATAGCGTAGAATTCAATCTGAGTACCACACACAATGAAGTGGTAAGCCTTGCCGACAAAGGACAAGCCCTCTACTGCACCGGTCTGGTATATGGTACCGACTATACTCCGGCCTATGCCACCGAAGGTAAACCTATCAGTGCCTTCTACCTATACCGCACAGACGGAATTTTCCAGAGTGATGCAGAAGCCGCTGCCTATGTAAATGCCGACGGGAAAAGACTGCAGCCAAACGCCAAGGCTGGCGACATCCGTTTCAAGGATATAAACGGTGACGGAGTTCTGGACGAAAGTGACCGTGAATACTGCGGTACCGGAATCCCGAAAGTTGAAGCCAACCTGAACCTGTCGGCTGCATACAAGGGATTCGATCTGACTCTGTCACTGGGTAGTGCATGGGGACACAAACTGTTCAACGGTAACCGCTATTTTTATGAAAGCATGCAGACACCCGGACAAATGCTGACTACCGTACTGGATGCCTGGACTCCTTCAAATACCAAGACAGACATGCCGCGCGCCGTCTTGAATGACCCGAACAAAAACGCACGCGAATCTGAACGTTTCCTTGAAAAAGGCAATTTCGTCCGCCTGCGCCAGGCACAATTAGGTTATACCCTTCCGACCCATATCTTAAAAAAGATCTATATTGAAAAACTGCGCTTCTACATCAGTGGCGACAATCTGTTCACCATTACCCAGTATTCAGGTACAGATCCGGAATTTTCACGGAGCAGTCCGCTGGATACCGGTATAGACAGTTACATCTATCCGTTTACCCGTTCATTTACGGTAGGAGCACAATTGACATTCTAAACCATAACCTTTCAATGACAGAAATATGAAAAAGTTCTTTTATCTAGCAAGTATATGCCTCGCCTTATCACTGACATCCTGCGAGGACTTCCTGTCTGTAGAATCACCGGACGAACTGACAGGCGACAATTATTGGAGAAACGAAGAAGATGCACAATCAGGACTGGCCGCTGCATATTCACAACTGTATCACGGGGATACGTACTCAACCAGTGAAGTACGCTGGCCGACAGAAGAATTCCGCGCCGACCTGTTCAAATTAGGAGGAGATGCCGGGAACTACGACCAATGGGTAGCCCTGTATTATTTCAACTATACCAATGGTAACACACAGTTTTCATATTACTACCAAGATTTGTATAGAGGCATCAACTTCGCCAATCAGGTACTGGCCAACGTAGCCAAAATCCCGAATCTGGACGAGACCAAACGTAAAAGCATTCTCAACGAAGCCCATTTTCTGAGAGGATATTACCACATGATGCTCTTGCTGAACTGGGAGAAAATCATTATCCGCAATGAGTATATCGAAGAGACTTCCCAGTTAAACCGGCCCTTGTCCGAACGTGCAGACTGCTGGAACTTTGTCATCGAGGAACTGGAATACGCCACCGATCTCCCGGAAAAAAGAAGTGACAATGAACTGGGACGTGCTACCAGCGGCTGTGCCTACTCATATCTGGGCTTTGCCTACCTGACCCGCGCCTACGAAGAACCCAGCCAGAAAGAGGCCTATCTGGAAAAAGCATTGACTGCACTGAACAACGTCAAAGGATATTCACTCGTAAGTGGAGACAAACTGATCGGAATGTTCAACGGGACAAACAAGAACTGTCCGGAATCCATCTTTGAAGTACAATACAGCAAAAGTGAAGCAAACGGTTCAGTCCACTATTCCTATATCAACCAATGGATCGGTTCAAGGGAACTGAACGGCTACGATGAAATTCTTCCGGGTACGGTTCTGATGGAAGAATACATGAAAGAAGGAAAACTGAACGACGGACGGTACGATGAACGTCTGTATAATACCATCTATTTCAAATGTGACTATTTCAATGACGGTACCGGCAGAGTAATGGGCAAGGAATATGATGACCTGTTCAGTGAAGACAGACCCGCATTCCGTAAGTTCACATCACCTACCCTGAAAGAAATGAGCGACGCATGTGCCATCAATATTCCGTTAATGCGCTATGTAAATGTCCTGCTGATGAAAGCGGAAGTACTGAACGAGCAAGGACATCCCGAACAGGCTATTCCTATCATCAACGATATCCGCAAGATACATGGAAACATGCCTCCTATGTCAGGAACGACCCAACAGGAAGTACGTAATCAGATAGAACATGAACGTATCATTGAATTCCCGCTGGAAAGCTACAGATGGTACGACCTGCGACGCTGGGGAAAGACGGCCGAAGCCCTACAGAAAGCAGGACGCAGCGGATTCGATAACAGCAAGCTGTTCTATCCGATACCTAAATGGGAAATTGACGCCAACCCCGAAGTAAAATAAAAGATTTGTAAACCGAGAAAGAATATGTTTACAGTTATCGGACTCATGCTGGGAGGTATGGCTGCCGGTTTTCTCCTCCGCAAGCGGGAACTTTCATGGACAAGCAAGGCCATCACCTTACTTATCTGGATACTTCTTTTTCTTCTGGGAGTGGAAGTGGGAAGTAACCGCCGTATCATAGAAGGGATAGCTACATTGGGGATAGAAGCTTTCGGCATTACACTGGCATGTATATCAGGAAGTTGCATATTTGCGTGGGGATTATGGTACCTGCTATACAGAAGGGAAGGAGGAAATGCATGAAAGGAAGTCTGATTATAGTCGGATTCTTCGCCATCGGTACCCTATGCGGAATATTCCACCTTATCCCATTCGATATGACAGAAAGCAACATAAGCTTCTATGCCTTGTGTGCATTGATGTTCTGTGTAGGATTAAGCATCGGAAACGATCCGCAAACCTTGAAGAATTTCCGTTCCCTGAATCCCAGACTGATATTCCTGCCGGCCGCTACCATAATGGGAACCTTATCGGCAGCCGCGCTGGTCAGCCTTATTCTGCCGCACAGAAGTGCGGCAGAATGTATGGCTGTAGGATCCGGATTCGGGTATTATTCACTTTCCAGTATCTTCATTACAGAATACAAAGGTCCGGAACTGGGAACCATCGCCCTGCTTTCGAACATTACCCGCGAAATCATGACCCTGCTGTGTGCCCCGCTACTGGTCCGCTGGTTCGGTAACCTCGCCCCGATAGCAGCCGGAGGAGCCACAACGATGGATACCACACTCCCTATCATAACCCGTTATGCCGGACAACAGTTTGCTGTAGTATCCATATTCCATGGTTTCGTCACCGATTTCAGCGTACCGTTCCTGGTAACGTTCTTTTGTTCCATTTAAATAAAAACACTTCATGAAAAGACACTTTTTCTATATAGCATGCATACTTGCCTCATTCACTACCAAGCGCATATACGCCGAATCTGTTCCATGGCAAGACCCGCAGGTCAATGAAATAAACCGTGAACCGATGCATGCGCATTTCATTCCATTCATCAGTGAAAAGGCGGCATTGTCACAACAGGCCCTACCCGATTTACAGCGTTTTGAGGTAAACCCGCAAACGGAACGGCGTATCTCGCTTGACGGGACCTGGAAATTCCTCTTTTCCCGGAACAATGACGCATGCCCGTCCGATTTCCATCATACGGATTACAACACCAGCCAATGGAAAGACATTGAAGTTCCAGGAAGCTGGGAACTTCAAGGATTCGACTCTCCTATTTATACGGATGTATCCTATCCGTTCCCTTGCAATCCGCCTTACGTTCCATCCGATTATAATCCGGTAGGAGCTTATGTACGTGAATTTACCGTTCCCGAAACATGGAACGGAATGGATATATTCATCGACTTTGAAGGGGTAGAATCGGCTTACTACTGCTGGATCAACGGTAAACTTGCCGGATACAGTGAAGACAGCCGACTCCCCGCGCATTTCAATATAACCAGGCTGTTGAAGAAAGGAAAGAACAGACTGGCAGTAAAGGTATTCCGTTTCAGTGACGGCTCTTATATGGAAGACCAGGACTACTGGAAATACAGCGGAATAGAAAGAGACGTCTATCTGTACGCCCGTCCCCAGAGCCGGGTCAAAGATTTCAAGCTGACAGCAGGAATGACAAACGGATACCTGGACGGAGAATTCAATGTAGATATTACCTTACACAATCCCCGACAAGGACAACACGTGGAATTCAAAGTTCTGGATACACAAGGTAAAACCGTCTACATGCAAAAGAAAAAAATAAGGAACGCTACCGATACCTTATTCACCGGGAGCCATTTGTTCAAGAATGCACCGGCCTGGACTGCAGAAACGCCCGACCTGTATACGCTGGTCGTGAATACATTCGATAAGCAAGGAAAAACGATGGAATCATTCGCACACCCCTTCGGATTCCGTACGGTAGAGATGAAAAACGGACAACAGCTTATCAACGGTGTTCCGGTACTGTTCAAAGGAGTGAACCGCCACGAACACGATCCTTACAAAGGACGGTCGATCGACGTAGCAAGTATGGTGACCGATATCCGTCTCATGAAACAGTTCAATATCAATGCAGTACGTAACTGCCACTATCCCAACCATTACCAATGGTACGCACTATGCGACAAATATGGCCTTTACCTGGTAGGTGAAGCCAACATCGAAAGCCACGGTATGATGGACCACAAGGATGGTACACTCGCCAATTATCCGGAATGGGAATCCGCATTCATGCAGCGCATGAGCCGTATGGTAATGCGCGACCGCAACTGTACGGCTATCGTAACCTGGTCATTGGGAAATGAATCCGGTTACGGCAAGCATTTCGAAACAATATACAATTGGACTAAAAATACTGACCCGACCCGTCCGGTACAATACGAAGGAGGAGGATATGAAGGCAAATCAGACATTTACTGTCCGATGTACCCCCGTATATGGTCACTCCGTCGCCACATCAACCAGCGCGACGCACGTCCGATGATCATGTGCGAATATGCCCATGCCATGGGAAACAGCGTAGGTAACCTGCAGGATTACTGGGACCTGATATACAAATACGACCAGCTCCAGGGAGGATTTATCTGGGACTGGGTAGACCAGACGTTTGCAAAGGAAGATGGACGAGGAAACAAAATCTGGGCATACGGAGGTGACATGGGATATGTAGGCATACCCAATGACTCCAACTTCTGTGCCAACGGCCTGGTTGCCGCCGACCGCTCTCTGCATCCTCACATCTACGAAGTGAAAAAAGTATACCAATACATTCATTTCAGCCCAGTGGCCTTTACAACGAACCGGATCACAGTAACCAACCGTCATGATTTCATCAATCTCTCCGGATATCTTCTGCGTTGGAGTGTCGAAGCCGACGGGAAAAGTATCCAACAGGGAACAATGGATTTTCCACCGGTGCCAGCCCGTCAAAGCCAGGAAATCTCATTACCTTTACAGCCTATCAGTGCAAGTGAAAAAGAATACTTTCTGAAGCTTGAAGCTGTAACCCGCCAAGATACTCCGATGATACCGGCTGGCCATGTAGCGGCAATGGAACAATGGAAATTGCCAGTAGAACAGATTATTCCGGAAATGGAACCCATAAGCGGAACCTTGACAACGGAACGCACTCCGGAATCCATCAACTTGAGCGGAAACAGTTTCCGGGTCTGTTTCTCTGCCCGAAACGGAGAAATGACAACCTTGGAATATAACGGGAAAAAACTGATCAAAACAGGGCTACAGGCCAACTTCTGGCGAGGGCTGACTGATAATGACGTGGCAAACGGAACTCCAGGACGCTGCCGAATCTGGCAGGATGCAGGAAAGAATGCCCGCCTGAAGGATTTGAAATTGACCGAAGCTACAGACAAGCGGCAAGCCATTGTCACCGCTACATACCGTATGGAAGAACAGGACGCCAATCTGGATATATGCTATATCATCCGCCCCGAAGGTGCCATAAAAGTCACCATGAAATTCATCCCGGGAAGCAAGGAACTGCCTGAGATGCCCCGACTGGGTATGCGCCTGATACTTCCGGCCGAATATGAAATAATGACCTGGCTGGGAAGAGGCCCTCACGAAAATTATGCCGACCGCAAGAGCAGTGCCGCAATCGGTTTATATACAGCCGGTGTATGGGAACAGTATCATCCATACGTACGCGCACAGGAAACGGCAAACAAATGTGATGTCCGCTGGGTAGCCTTACGTAATTCCGACGGAGAAGGCCTGCTCGTTACCGGAGAAGAACCGATGAGCGTCAGTGCATGGAATTTCCCGCAAGAAGACATTGAATACCGCCCGTTCAACGTAGAACGCCGTCATGGAGGAAGCGTAGAGAAAAAGGATCTGGTATGGCTGAATATAGACCATCGGCAGATGGGAGTAGGCGGTGACAATACATGGGGGGCACACGTACACTCCGAATATACCGTCACCCCTCACACCTGGACATACAGTTTCACTCTCCGCCCCTTGAGAGCCGGATCGGACGTCATACAGGAAACGTATAAAAAATTTTTCTAACCACATAACCAGATGAAAACAAACATAATAAAAACATTGTTGCTGTCGGGAATCATAAGCGGCTTCGCAGCCTGTACCACGACCTCTCCCAAAGACATGTCATACGACAGGAACCGATATGAATTCAACGATATACTGGATATCCGGCTTACCCCCGATTCCACGGTCAGCCGTGTAGGCTGTTTTACAGACGCCGGCTCATGGATGGGGTTCACCCTACCTCAGTCAGACAGATGGGTCAATGGTTTTTGCGGTCCGTTCAGCATTGACAACCGTATATGGTTCGCCCAGGCAGCCGTAGAGGTAGGATTATCAGGCAAAAAAGATGTCATGACTCCAGATTCGGTATCCTATTTTCCCGGAGAAGTATACATGGCCTCATCATCTGCGGAAGGAAGGATTTTCCAACGCATGAATTTCATTGACGCAAATACAGCCCTCCTGCAGGTAGAGACAGACTGCAAGGCCAGGCTGAGTTTCACCGCCCGCCAATGGAACAGCCATATACGCCTGGAAGCCGAAAGGAATACAGTCACGGCCTACCATCCCAACGGAGAAATCATCACTCTTTCATTCGGAAATGACATTACCCTTACCTGTGACAAACACAATTACATGGCACAGACTCAGCCCGGATGTAAAAAGACAGTCGTAGCCATCTCTTTTTTCACTTCCGAGAAGGAACTGCTTGCCAACCGACAACGCATACAGTTTCTGCTGAACAACCCCAAAGAAGAGCTGGCACAGAATACCGCACGCTGGAACGGTTATCTGCAGAATGTATTGCGTGATGACATGAAACCTGAATATGACCGGATTGCAGTCAAATCGGTCGTAACACTGATTTCCAACTGGCGGACACACAGGGAAGGTCTCCTACACGAAGGAGTCATTCCCAGCCACGCTGTCGGTTATTTTATCGGATTCTGGGCATGGGACAGCTGGCGGTTTTCGGCTGCACTGGCCAGTTTCGCCCCCGAACTGGCAAAGAACAACATCCGGGCCATGTTCGATTACCAGTTGCCCGACGGCATGATTATAGACTGCATCTACACGAACTCAGCCGAGAACAATGCACGCGACAGCAAACCGCCCCTGGTATGTTGGGCTGTTGACAAGATCTTCACCCACACACAAGATACCGCCTTTGTCAAGGAAATGTATCCGCAACTGCTGGCCTATTACAAATGGTGGTATGTCAAACGTGACCACAACCACAACGGAATCTGCGAATTCGGCTCCACCGACGGGACATTGGAAGCGGCGGCATGGGAAAGCGGCATGGACAATGCCATACGTTTTGACCATACCGGGATGCTGAAGAATGCAGAAGACGCCTGGAGTATGGATCAGGAAAGTGTCGACCTCAATGCCTACCTGGCCTATGAATGTAGGTTGCTGAAAAAATTTGCCTCACTGGCGGGTACCACATTCGACGGTCCGGACTACAGCGACAAAATAGCCGACTACTTTTTCGACGAACAGACCGGCTGGTTCTGTGACCGCCGCCTGAGTGACGGCAGCTTCATTGCAGAACCGGGATGCGAAGGTTACACTCCGCTCTGGGTAGGGATAGCCGACCAGCGGCAAATGGATAAAGCACTCGTCCTGCTTACCGATACCACCAAATTCTCGACCTACATTCCTTTCCCGACAGTAGCAGCCGACAATCCAAAATGCGATTCAAACGGTTACTGGAGAGGCCCCATCTGGCTGGACCAGACTTATCAGGCCATCACAGGACTGAGAAACTACGGTTACAAAGAACTTGCCGACCGATATACAGAACAGGTTTTCGAACGTTGCCAAGGACTGAAAGAAGACGCTCCTATCCATGAAAATTACGGGACACACGACGGGAAACGGCTACAGGCACCCCATTTCAGCTGGAGTGCATCACACCTCCTGATGATGTACGAAGATTACAATAAATAACAGTCTGAAGCTCAATTTTCTTATGATTAAAAGCTGCACACCTCTCTTTCCAAAAAGAGCATGCAGCTTTTAATTTATACGTATCAGAAAGAACAGTATCTTATCAGGACCTCTTCCTTTGTTTCTACCCAGATGCGATATTTCCCTGCTGTAATCTTTTCAACCCTACCATTTACACACTCCGGAATTTTCTGCGAAGACAAATATACATAACCACATCCTCTATCTGCTTTGACCTTTACCTGACGGCTGTCCATATAGACCTCTATACTTCCTCCCGGAACTGGAACTGTCCCCTTCATCCACTTCAATCCCCCCAATACCGGCGTTATCGAAAATTCCTCATACCCTGGTTTTACCGGTTTTACCCCCAAATAATATTTACCAAGTAAATAAATCGGACTAGCTCCCCAGGCATGACAGAGACTTTTTCCATATGGACGCCCATACATAGCCAAATGCTCCACTCCTTTCTCTGACGGATTGTACTTTTCCCAGAAAGAAGTAGCACCTTCATCCAACATTCCTCCCCAATAATCCTTTATTTCCTCCATCACCTTTTTCTGTTCACCAAGAGCACACAAAGCTTCCAGTTCATAAAAACGCATGTAAGGTGTCGTTATTTTAAGGATACCGTCATTCATCAGTACACTTTTCTTGATCTGCTGTTTCTTCTCGGACGATAGATAATCATAGAAAACCGCAAACATATTGGAATAGCGGGTTACTTCATCACTTTGTTTTCCACCAATCCGGTTATGGACAAAAGCTTGTTTCATATCATTCCAAAATGCAGGTTCCAGTTTAGCACGCAAATCAGATGCCAATTTTGCATAAAACAACTGATCCTGTTCCTTATCCAGCAGTCCGGCACATAACGCCATCGTCTCCAAACTCTTACAGAACAGCACTTGTTCGAAAGACAGTTGCCCTTTCTTATCCAGATATCCGTCGGCCCAATCGACAAATACCCAGTCACCGGCCATTCCTTCCACCATACCATCGTCATCTGTACGGCCTAACACATATTGCATAAGCGAACACATGCTCGGATAAATCTGAGCAACAAATCTCCTGTCAGCCGTATACATGTAATAATCATACACACTCAAGAACAAAAAAAATGTATAATCCATTATTGTATTGACATGTGCCGTTACAGGATCTTTTCCACGCAGCAACCAAATGGTGCGTTTGACTGTTTCCGTATCAAAAAATAGATAATAATTCATCAAATAGCTTTGAATGGCATCACCACTCCAAACCCAACGGTCGCGTTTGATTCCGTCAATGAAAAACTCCCGAGTAGTGAGATGCATAGTATAAGCACCCACTTTCCATATCTCATTCAATTGAGGATCGCTACACTCGAATGTTCCACGATATTTTTCAGGCATATATTCATATTGCATAGCCACCTTATCAACTCCTACATCCGGATCACAAACCACATAAACATATCGAAAAGCCTTACTGCTCTTCAATATATAAGTGTTTTCTTCCAACAGCGTCGTATCCGACAATGCCAGATTTGTTATTCTACCATCCCCCGAAACATCCAATCTATCAAGGGTTTCACAGGCATCTATATCCAGCGCTTCTTCTTTACTTTCTCCATAATAAATATGAATTCTGCCTTTCCCTGTGATTCCAGCTAAATCCAGATACCCGAATGTCTCTTTCCCGAAATCATATAATGTCCCATCCTTTACCGATTCATAAGAAACAACCTGTCTCGGTTCTCTGGCAAGACGGAACAACGAAGGTCGAGCTTCGGGAGTATTGAAATTCCAACTCCCGGCATCCATGTAGACCGTAGTGGAGGTATCACTAGCTTTCCCGCTTTCATCAATCCATTCCCTATCTTCATAAGTAACCTTCCAGCTTGAGTCGCTCTTAACAGTCTTTCCATCAACATATAACGCTGGCGGTGTCTGTTGGTTCCAAACTTTGATATTCAACTTATGTTTCCCCGCAGGAATCACAAATTTATCCGGCATACCAAATTGCAGTTTTCCGTCCAGTTTGATATTATACATTCCCTCGACCGCCAAAGATATCTCCTCATCCTGAGCCAAATCAAGCTGCTTGCTAAACTCTATTACCACATAATGACTATCGGTTTTCCAAAATGGAGGGAAAAAAGCACCACGTTCTGTACGCCGGTTATTCATTTGATTACCAAGCCATATTTCATAATCACCCGGATACCATATCCAGGTCTGCGCATTCAAAGGAGCAATGCATCCTAAGACCATCGAAAATATTATCCATTTATTTTTCATCCAAAATCTATCTTTCCTTATCAAACTCATCATTTTTCTTCATCAACATACTCCCCCAATTTCTTTAAATCAATCTCCATGTATTTCATACGCTGGCGACGCCAAGTATAAATAACATGTAGATTGCCGTTTTCCCCTTGAATAACAGCAGGATACGAATACTGACTTACCGGAGAATCTTCTAATGTCAAGACATGTTTCCAACGGATTCCATCTTCCGAAACAGCAAGACTCAATGGTGTACGTACCCCTTTCCTTTCACCTGCTATAGCTGCAAAATCATTATACACCAATACATGACGACCATCCTTCAGAGTTACGGCATCTGTTCCTGAATTATTGTTCGGCAGATCGGTCAATGTAACTTTACTCCAAGTTGTACCGTTATCCTTACTCCAGGAAGTTGCCAAACGGGCATTACGGGTACGACAGAGAACCTGTAAACTTCCATCCTTATGCTTCAAAATACTAGGTTGAATGGTCTGGATAGCACGAAGCTTTTTCAAATCTGACGGATTATTCTGGTCCTGGCTCAATAATTCACGGTCATACCCTTCCGGAACAGACTTTTTCCAGGTCTTTCCCCCGTCATCCGAATACTCAAAATGGATACACCAATCCTTATACTCTGTACTAGAAGGGAAAATGATACGTCCGTTGATTATCTCCGGTTTATTCTTTACCGGCCCCAGGAATCCTTCGGGTAAAGGTTCACGCTTGCTCCAACTCCTGCCACCATCTTTAGATCGGACAAGCCAACCGGTCCAATCGCTTACCTTTAATCCTATCTTATAATATAACAGCAAATCTCCATCCGGATGTTGGAACAAAACCGGATTCCAACATGCCTTACGATGCCCCTCGATATTCTCCGAAATTCCGGCTATCTGCGCAGCCGGATCATTCATATCAAACACTCCATCAGCTGCCAGAACAGGGGCTGTCCATTCTGATGCACCTTTTGGCTTACGACAAACCCAAATACAACAGTCGGGATGGCGTTCATACGTTCCGCCAAAAAAGGCAGCGACCAGATCACCATTATCAAGCTCCACAATAGTCCCCGCATGACAAGAGGGGAAAGGCGCATCATTATACAAAAATTCATCCTTTACAATTGCCGGATGTCTAGTCTTCATATCCACTTCAAAACAGTGATTACCTGAACCCACTTTACGGATGTTTCCATCGGGCAGATAAACTTCGGCAGTCGTATTGCACGGAATCGTAACATTCCATACCAGATGAGTCAAATTCTTTTTCCAGCGACTCTCCACCGTTCCGTAAGGAGTATGGTAAGAAGCATTGACCCACTCCAGGTTCTGTATCTCAAAATTCGGTTTCATTACTATATGACGGTACCCAGTCTGCAGGATTTCCCGTCCACTACGTATTCCACCCAGATTCTCATAACACCAAGTAACCAAATCTCCCAACAACATCACATGGTTTCCGCTATTCATCTCAGGATTAGCTGTATCACCATTCCATAATTCCCAGATAGTAGTGGCTCCTTGTTCGGCCATATATCCCCATGACGGATACTTTTTATTGATAGCCAAAGCAAAAGCGACATCCGAAAATCCCCGTTCAGACAGTTCACGCATCAGCCACTGGACCCCGATAACCCCACAACAGATCTGCTCATTATTTACAAGGGTAATGGTTGCCACTACATTTCTTGCAACGTCATCGGCACAGTCCTCAGGTACTATATCGAAAGCCAAAGGCAACAAGTTGGCAGTAACAGTATTATTCCCATAAAAAACGCTGTCCGGATAAAGGACATGTCCGGGACGGACAGAAGTACCCCGTTTCACATGAAGGAATTTACGGTTAAAATCAGCTTTCATCTTCTGTTCCCACTCATACCACATTTCCTTGTCCGACTCCAGCCCCTGTATCGCGGCAAACCGTTCCATCAGCTGTAACATCTTTACATAGTAAGCTGTAGAAATCAGCGCACCGTCTGTCTGACGGGCCGGATCTTGGCTATGAATCAATTCAGGCGATTCAGGTGGCACACACCAGTCCCCATATCGATCTTTCGTAATAATACCTTCTCCATTCATATATTCCTTCCGGAGATGAAGCATCCATTTTCTCATGTATGGATAACAACGTTCCATCGGTTCCACATTCCCCCGTTGTGTGTAAAGCATATCAGTCGCAAAAACCAAGGCTGAAGGCCAAGTCACGTTATCGGTATAATAGTTCCAGAATGCTGGAGCGACATCAGGAATGCAACCGTCTTCACGTTGCGCTTCACAAATATCACGTGTCCATTTGCTGTATAAGGCCGCATTGTCAAACATATAGCTTTCTCCAAAAGATCCCATGGCGCGGTCACCTAACCAAGGTTGCCGTTCATTACGTTGCGGACAATCTATTGGAAAACTTTTATAATTACCCAAAATTCCCCACCAAGCATTCCTATATATCCGGTTCAATGTCTGGTTGGAACATTCAAACTCTCCGATAGTATCCATCCGGTCACTTACCACCTCACCCATAAAATCCTCCAACTGAGGATTCTCATACCCCATAAGTTCCACATAACGGAATCCATGATATACGAATCTTGGCGCCCACGTAGTTCCTTCCGGTTCTTTCCCATTACATACATAAATGTCGGTTACAAGTGCGTCACGTAAATTTTCAGTATAAAGTTCACCGTTTTTCTGCAAGGTTTCGGCAAACCGCAAACGGATCGAGTCGCCTTTCTCGCCTTTGATCTTGATACGGAGCCATCCCACCATGTTCTGTCCCATATCCAGAATCCATTTGTTTTCTACCTTCTCCAGACTGACGGGCTTGACTGTCCGAAGTACTTTCATATTCGGAGCCATGGCACCTCGTAACGTTCCGGTAGGAATACTGACACGTTGTGCATATTCCCAGGACGAATCATTATAACCGGGTTCATTCCAACATCCCAGTTCCTTACGGGAATCATATTCTTCCCCATCGTATTCATTGTTACTACGGATAGGACCGTCAGCTGTAAGTTTCCAAGTCTTGTCACTGACAATCGTTTCTTCAGAACCGTCTGTATACTCGACTATCAGATTCAAACGCATTTTCGGGTAGCCAAAATTCACTATCTTATACTGCTTATAATTCTGGCGCATAGTATAGTAGCGTCCGTTTCCCAGGATGACACCAACGGCATTCTTTGCATTCTTCAAATTCTCAGTAACATCAAAACTGTTATAAATAACTGTCTTTCGATAATCGGTAGCCCCCGGAGCCAACACCTGGTCGCCAATCTTTTTACCATTAACATATAATTCATATAATCCCAAGCCAGCAATGTGTAAAGTCGCCCGTTTCACTTGTTTCTTTATATCGAATTCCTTACGCAGATAACGAGCACTCAAACGGCTCCACTGCGTTTCACTATCCCACGGATAGGCTTTATCCATACCAATCCATTGACCACGCCAATGAGTTTCTCCCAACAGACCGACACTCCATGAAGCCGGACTACTCCAATCACTAGCCCCTTTATTGGTATAGACCTTCACCTTCCAATAACAACGTTGGTTGCTCGGCAGTATCTTACCTGCATAACGTACCCATTGTGATTCTCCCGACTGAACCTTACCTGAATTCCACAAATCACCTTTATCCTGAGCTAACAGTTCAAGTGAAGAAGCTACCAAAACAGCATAAGCTTCCTGCATCACATCCGTCTTACTGGAAGTGATAATCCATCCCAAACGGGGAGTAGAAGTATCAATACCCATCGGATTTTCCATACCTTCGGTGCGAAGTTCACCTACAGAAATCGAGTTTCCCCATACTGCCTTGGGTAAGAGACAGCACAATACAATCCATATTGCATATAAAAATCTTGTATTCATCATTTCAGCCATTTTTGTTGTGCATCCGGCAATTCTGTCCAACCTTTCTGAACATAACCGGCAGCAGCATCCGCTACAATCAGTACCTGATCATTTCCACTGTTGTACCCACCATCAAACTGGAAGGAAGTCACTTTATTTTCAAACTCACCTATATAAGTCAGCTTGCCACTCTTGGCAGCATACCACCATGCACTTTTCCTTGCCCCTTCAATTTTAGTCAGGTCAATCTGCATAGGTATTCCAGTATAATTATATACCAGCATATAATCCTTTCCACGAGTTGCAATTACACGGTCGTAACGGATACCGTTCTTGCCGGCAATGACGCTTTGATCGGGCACACGTTCAAAGAACGGAAACGTCAGAATCAAGTTTTTCAGATACTTCATTTGGTTAAAACCCGGATCCTTCAATGCTTCATACCAGGGCTTGTCGGCTCCATAGGCCGCACTGTATCCAGGACGATAAAACTGCATGATCGAATTATGCCCGTAAGTATGACCGAAAGAACCGGCAAAGACCGACCAGTATGCATAACGGCGGACATCGGCATCGCTCCAACGGACTTCTTCCGGATCATGCAGACCTTGAGGTATGTCTTCATAGACAGGTTCCCCATCCAGGACAGGCTTTAACGGAGTCTCAGCCTGACAAGCTTCCACATAACGCCAGTTATCTTCTTCCGTATTTTCCTCTATCGGGTAATCTCTGTCGCCGTTGCGCTGTCCATACCGGCGGTGTCCGCTTTGGAACATGTTAAAGTCCAGCCATTCCGCATTATTGAACCACTTGGCGGAAGTAGTACGGCCACGCGGATGGAACGTCATTACATGGTTCTTGTCGACTGCCTTGATGGAGGTAGCCAAAGCCTCCCATACTTCCGTCTTCACGTCTCCCCGGATATCCCCACCTATAATCCATATGATGTTCGGAGCATCCTTATACCGTTCGGCAAGAAACGTTCCGTAAGCTTGTGCCTCCTTCACATCCATCAGTCCCTGACTGACAGGAGTACCCCAAATACAGACCATACCGATATAGATTCCATATCGTTCAGCTGTACGGATAATATAATCCATATGATCCCAATAACCATATACACCTTTACGGTCGATATGACTGAAGTCAAACCCGTCAGTCATAGAATACTGCCCATAAAAGTTCATGGAAGGCACTCCGTTCAAAGTCTGCACCTGCACGACATTATAACCTGCATTTTTACAACACTCCAGATAATAAGGAACCTCTTCCCGGTTCAAACGCTCTGGCATAAGCCACCCTGTTTCTCCCAACCAGAAAAAAGGAGCCCCGTTCTCATGCTTCAGGTAACGATGTTCTTCCGAAACCATCAATTTCCCATTTTTCCAAGGAATATAAGTTTTCGCCTTTTCTGCAGCCCATAAAATGGCCGGACAGCACAGCAGCAATGCCGATAACACAATGACTGATATTTTTTTCATAGTTATGATTCTTAATTATTACAATGTTACATACCTGACATTCAATACGTTTTTATTTTTCCGTCTGATTCCGTAAATCAAACCAGATTTTTATCCGATACCCTTCATCGCCTACATTTATCTTGACCGATGAAGGTTCGCCACCGGTTCCCTGTGAGTTGACAGCGGGTATCTCCAGCAAAAAAGAAAGATCACCTGCCGGATATTCCACTACAGACACACCCCGGTCTTCCCGGTCACGCGATTCTTCAGGCGTAAACACACGCAAATAAAGTCCTTCCGTTTCCGAATAAACTGTCAACGGCGCATTTTCGGACTGTAGCGTAACCCAATAAAGATCGCCATGATAACCCTTAAATTCCGGATACACTACAGGAATATGATATTCACCGGTAACCGTGTTATTATACGTTTTCTGCCATATACCGTAACGGGTACCCCGTATGCGGTTTTTCCACACCCGGTAAGGACCACGTCCCAACCAGCGCATCCCTTTTACCTCATTCTCCGGATAAGAGAATGTGAATCCCAGGTTATACACCTTTTTATCATAAAAATCTCCCCGGCGGTTAAGTACCACTGCATCCATACCCAACAGACCGGAAGGTGTCATCCGCCAGACAATCGAATCTACCGCTCCCGCATACTTTACAGCATAAACGGCCGTATCACCTTGCATACGTACGGCAGAAGACTGCAGCTGCGCCTTCATCCCCACAGGAAGAGGGCCGTTGGAAAGAGGAATAGTCAGCCCGTCACACGAAAGCCGCACCAACATTCCATCCGAACGGTTAAAAACAGCACGACTATGCCCGGCTTCCAGTGTCACATAATTTTCATCAGCCTGCCAATACGCCTTTTCTCCATTACCTTCTGCCGATGTCAGGTAATTCTCAACGTAGGAGTGAGGACTACCAATGGGGTATGTCCATGTACAAACCGTATCACCTGCCGTACCATAAGCTTCCAGTTCCAGCACATCACCTTTCTGAAAAGCTTCCGGAAGCATGAAACGGGCCGTTCCAGTCTCACCCGGTGCAATGGATGGCAATGTCACATCTCCCTCAGCCAAACAGACTGACTGATCCGACAAAAGAGGTATCTGCCACACACGCCATTTCATACTGACCTCATCCATACTGGTAAACAAATAGTTGTTGGTCACACGAAACTGTCCGCAGAACGACTGATTCACCCGGAAAGGTTCTATCTGGACAGGAGACCACACTTCACGGACCGTATAGAAACTTCCTTCTTTCTGGCGGTCTGCACTGACAATACCATCCGGTGCATTCGGACCGTATGTATCCATTTCACCGGTGTCTGTCCGGTGTAAGGCCTCATCTACATAAGTCCACAAAAAACCTCCGGCAAACAAAGGACTACTACAGAACTTTGCCCATAATCCATCCAGTCCAGCACCCTGGCCGCGGTCATACAAGCCATGAAGGAATTCGGTCATCATAAACACTTTCCGTCCACGATCCATCCGATACACATTATCTTGTCCGGTAGGATAATGCCGTGTATCCAATCCGTCAAAATCTGCCCACGGATGAATGACATGCCGATGCTGCGGATCATAGTCAGCAAAACGACGGTCCACCGTTGCATTCCATCCACCTTCGTTACCATTTCCCCAAAGGAATATACAAGGATGATTCACATCCCGCGTTATCATTTCCGGCAGCAACCGTAACGCAATGGTATCACTATAATGATTCTGCCAGCCACACAACTCGTACACATAAAGCAACCCCAAAGAGTCACACAAATGCAGGAAATGTTTGTCGGGCGGATAATGGGAACGTACAGCATTCATATTCATCTGTTTAATGAGCAAGGCATCCTTCAGGTCAAGATCCGGGCTCACCGTACGGCCCTTCTCCGGATCAAAACAATGCCGGTTAGTACCTTTCACCAACAGACGCGTCCCATTGAGATAAATACCATCGGCAGGACGAAAATCGATTGTACGGAAACCTATGCAATCCGTAACCTCATGCACAACTGTCCCCTTATCATCAATCAGTTTAAGCGTAAGACGATAAAGATTGGGGTGTTCAGGATCCCAGGTCTTGATTCCCGCCCACTGCGTGGTCAATGTCTGTTTTCCGTCAGTCGACAATTTACAGACCTGCCTCCCCACAAGTGTCTGCAAATCGGCTGTGGACAAGGCCAATTCCAACCGGCAGTTCTCCTGCAACTGTTCCAGAAAAACATCCGTATGCAAAGTACCGTCGGCACGGGCATCCACCGCAAAACGTTCTATATGCATCCGGGGTTTTGCTTCCAGATAGACAGGACGGTAAATGCCGCCAAAAAGCCACCAATCCGCCCGACGTTCAGCTGCATTAACAGACGGATCGGCAGACTGCTTATGCACAGTTACTTCCAATGTATTCTTCCCCTTGAATTTCACCAGTTCCGTAATGTCATAAGAAAAACGGTAAAATCCGCCCTGATGCACAGGTCCTGCAGAAACGCCATTGACTTTCACATCCGCATCCGTCATTACACCTTCGAAGACAATGCGTATCCGTTTGTCCCGCCATTGCCCGGGCACACTGAAACGATGCCGGTAGATGCCATACTCATCATGAAAATCATGTTCCCGGTAATCATTATACTGTTTATACTTTTCCCGATCCTTATAGATGTAATAACGTCCGTATGTATAACCGCCAAAGCCCTGCTGTTCCCAGCATGAAGGCACTTGTATTTTTTCCCAACTTCCCGATTTCATGCCGGACGAACACCAGAAATCCCAAGTCACTGTGTGGTCAGCATCCTTCCCCGAGAGATAAAACACTTCAGTTTGCTGTGCTTTCGCTTCCCAAAGGCACAAACTGAACAGAAACAAATAAACGTAACGTATCATATGTTTTTCATTCTTTATATTAAATCCGGCATCTCATACAACCATTTCCATCTTTTCAGGAAAGGGATCAATCCATAATCAAAGGGAATAAAAAAACTCCGGAATGAACAAATTTACAGGTATCAGAGTTTTTTGTAGACCAAATCCAGTTTTGTATACTTACGTTCCTGCGGATTGTTCCAATGCTCCATCAGTCCGAGCGGTTTTTCAAGAGGCTTGCCGTCCTGCTCCGGGTCATAGACAGTGCCGCTCACCGGTGACGGTATGGTGGCAGCTTCACGCAGATATTCATCGCAATAATTGAAACTACCGAACTCGGGCCATTCACCGATAAGCATATCCATACCCACTACGTCGCATGCAAGCGGATCCTGTGACACAATAAGTGAGCAACACCAGTCGCCATTGAAGGGCTCCTTCTTCCACTTGGGATTCGGTTTCCCGTTCACATCACGCGAACCGTATGTGCCGTCAATCAGAAACAGCAGACATTTCTGACCGAGGTCCTTGTGCCCTATGAAGTCAACAAAAGTTTTGTAGCCAGGCTTACCATGTTTCTTGTCCGGACTGAAATTGTTGTGTGCGTTCTTACGCCACAACAGGTTTATATCGGTAGCACCATACCAGTTTTTAGCAGTCAGAGTCACACCCGGTCCTTTGTGGGTCTTCAGCAGGGCACTGTTAATCAGGTAGTCAGCATCCACTATACACTTGGCCAGACCGCGGGCCAGCCGCCCGTTGTCAGCCGAATACTTTATCTGGTCCTCATAATACTCACATTTCAGACGGCCACCACCACCGATATTGTCAATAAAAACCACCTCAGGAAACTCCCTGTGACACTTGTTGAATATACTGTCGGTAATGGCACGACTCGGCTCGCAGACCACAATGTCTGCCGGACTCACTCCCGCATCGTTCACCAGACTGCGCACCAAAGCCAGAGTAACGAAAGGCGACGAATTAAGATCGATAGTGTCACGGTGCGTAATCGCATTGTTCATATTAAGCTTTATGGCTATCTTCTCACCTTTTCTATATCCGCGATTGCCATGATTACGTCTGGCATTGAAGTCCTTAAACAATGCACGCCACGCTTTCTTTGCGTTTTTCTCACCCGTAAGTTGCACAACAGCCTCACGCACCATAGCATCGGCTTTGCTCTGACTGTTCCAGCGGTCTTCCATCCACAATCCGGTTTCACCGTCCCAGGTGGCTACCCCAGGGCTGTGAATCCACGCAACACGTGCCGGATGAATACCTATGCCACGGCCGAGGGGTTCGTTGGGCTTAACAAACAAATGCGGTTGGGCTGTTACTGTATGGCAGGCCAGCAATAAAAGAATGGCAAAAACAAGTATGCCAATGTTTCTATTCTTATTCATTTTTCACTTAATAAATTAAAGATTAAAAAAACGACGACAAACAACACACACCGTATGCTTCGTAAAAATAATAAAAATTTCATTTAGTAATTATAATTTTTAACCGGTCCTCTAATTTTCAGTATTTTTATACTTTACCAAATCTCATAAACAAAAGGTTGGACAGGTACTTGGAAAAGAACTTGTTATTCTGTAAAAAGAACTTGTTCTTTGATAAAAAAGAACTTGAACTTCAGAAAGAAAGGACAAGGTCTTTGCCTTCAAATTCCAAGGCGTTTTCCAGAAGCTTCTATTTTAAAATAAAAAAAGGGAAACAAGGCCTCTCCTAAGCCCTGGTTCCCTTTCCAACTATTTTTTTGATTTTACAGTTTGATTTTCTTCTTTACGGCCTTCGACTCGTTATGCAGTCTGTCGAGTGCGGTCACCACATACCTATATTTGGTCTTACCGTCTTCATATGGAAGTTTATAGAAGGTGTCGCGGGTAATGGAAATGATATGTGAAGGATCATCCAGATTCACCTTTTCCCCATTATCGAAACGATACACTACATACTGGACAGCCTCATCCATCACATCCTTCGCTTTAGGAGCAGTCCAGAACAGAATATACCCGTCGGATGTCCAGACCGGCTTCAGCTTTTTCACTTTACCCGGAGCCTTGTCATCCATAAAAGGAGAAACGGGAAGCAATGCCGGATACTTATGATACACGTTCACCAGCATGTCACGATAATGGCCTCTGTTCTCGACGACAGCCGCCGCATACCATTGGCAACTTCCCTGAATGGTTGGCAATGAACGCTGCAAGTTATATTTTGCCGGTATCTGGCTCTGGTTGGGATTTTTCGGATCGGCCTTGGATACGGTACGGACCACATCCTGACCGATATACAGCGGACGGGCAGAAGAATTCCGTGCCCACCAACGTACCAACGTATCATAATCGGCTGCAGGATGACCGATTTCCCAATATACCTGAGGTATGTTATAGTCTACCCAACCGTTATTTACCCATAACAGGATATCGGCATAAAGATCATCATAGTTCTGCAAACCGTTGGTATCGCTTCCGTTGGGACTGGACTTCTTGTTACGGTAAATCCCGAATGGAGAAACACCGAACTTTACCCACGGCTTACAGGCACGCACAGTTTCATGGATTTCCTTGATCAGGACATTCACGTTATCACGGCGCCAGTCACCCCTGTCGGTAAATCCACGTCCGTAGGCAGCATAACTCAAATCATCATTGAATTTCTCTCCCGGATTAGGATAAGGATAGAAATAGTCGTCCATATGGATGGCATCTATATCATAACGGTTCACGATATCCCTCACAATCTTACAGATATATCTTCTGGACTCAGGATATCCCGGATCAAAATAAAGCTGTCCGGCATAACGTACAAACAGCTCGGGATGCTTGTTATAAGGATGCATCGGCGACAATGCAGTGGTCCCTTTTGTCTGAGCACGGTAAGGATTGATCCATGCATGGAGTTCCATCCCCCGTTTATGACATTCTTCCACCATAAACTGCAGAGGATCCCAATATGGCTGCGGCGCCTTTCCCTGTACGCCGGTAAGAAAACGGCTCCAAGGTTCATATGAAGAGGCGTAAAGTGCATCACACTCGGCGCGGACCTGAAATATAATGGCATTGATACCCGCCTCCTTCAAATTGTCCAGCTGGCCGACAAGTGTCGCCTTCATCTTATCTGTAGACATTCCCTGGAACTGACCGTTCACACACTGTATCCACGCACCTCTAAATTCCCGTTTAGGATAAACTGTCTGTGCCGAAACGCTCCCCACCATAAAAAGGACCGCCAGCAAGAGCAGCAAAGTTCTTGATTTCATGCTTTCGTTCGTATTTTATAATCGAAGTGCAAATATAAATAAATTCCATTACAAAGTTTTTATTTTTGGAGGGATGCAATGAAAGCTGGTTAAAAATATATATGTATCTTTGTCTCTCAACAGAAAATTAAACATACAAGCATGTCTGAAAGCAATTTCATATCAATAAAGGGAGCAAAGGTCAATAATCTGAAAAACATCGATGTCAACATTCCCCGTAACAAACTGGTCGTCATTACCGGATTATCCGGTTCGGGGAAATCCTCTTTGGCTTTCGATACATTATATGCAGAAGGGCAGCGCCGCTATGTGGAAAGCCTGTCATCGTATGCCCGACAATTTCTGGGCAGAATGAGCAAGCCGGAATGTGATTTCATCAAGGGGATACCGCCTGCCATAGCCATCGAACAGAAAGTCATCAGCCGGAATCCCCGTTCTACAGTAGGTACATCGACCGAAATCTATGAGTACTTGCGCCTGCTTTTCGCACGTATAGGCAAGACCTATTCCCCTGTCAGCGGGCAGCTTGTCAAGAAAGACAGTCCTGAAGATATCGTCAACTGCATGCTTACCTATCCGAAAGGTACACGATATACCGTACTTACCCCGATTCTTCCCCGGGAAGGACGTACCCCTGCCGAACAGATTGAAATGGATATGAAAGAGGGATTTACCCGTCTGGAAGTAAATGGTGAAATGGTCCGGATAGAGGAATACAGTTACAATGAAAAAGATACCGTCTATCTGCTGGTAGACCGGATGAGCTGTGACGATACCAAAGATGCTATGAGCCGTCTGACCGATTCTGCCGAAACAGCTATGTATGAAGGCGACGGAGCCTGTATGCTCCGCTTCTTCCTGCCGGACGGAACGACCCGGCTGCACAGTTTCAGTACCAAATTCGAAGCCGACGGTATCAAGTTCAATGAGCCTTCCGACCAGATGTTCTCCTTCAATTCTCCGTTAGGTGCCTGCCCTACATGCGAAGGTTTCGGGAAAATCATCGGTATAGACGAACATCTGGTAATCCCTAACCGTGCACTGAGTGTCTATGATGGAGCTGTAATGTGCTGGAGGGGAGAAAAGATGGGTGAATGGCTCAAAGAATTCCTGCGTGAAGCACCCGCACATGATTTTCCGATCTTTACTCCTTACTATGAACTGACTCAGGAACAGAAAGATTACCTGTGGCACGGCCCGCGTGAAAAGGTATGCATCGATTCTTTCTTCAAGATGCTGGAAGAAAACCAGTACAAAATCCAATACCGTGTCATGCTGGCCCGCTACCGTGGAAAAACGACCTGCCCGGAATGTCATGGAAGCCGTCTGAAGAAAGAAGCTCTGTATGTAAAGGTAGGAGGACATAACATAGCCGAACTGGTAGAAATGCCGGTAACCCGACTAAAGGAATTCTTCCGTTCCCTGGAACTCGACGAACATGACCGGACCATAGCGGCCCGCCTGCTGAATGAAATAAACAACCGGTTGAATTTCCTGGTTGACGTAGGCTTGGGATATCTGACTCTGAACCGGTTAAGCAACTCGCTTTCCGGAGGTGAAAGCCAACGCATCAACCTGGCCACTTCTCTGGGAAGCAGCCTGGTAGGATCACTGTATATACTGGATGAACCGAGTATCGGACTTCATAGCCGTGATACAGCCCGTCTCATCAAGGTTCTCCGCCAGCTGCAGCAACTGGGTAACACGGTGGTAGTTGTAGAACACGACGAAGAAATTATCCGTGCAGCCGATTATATCATCGATATCGGTCCGAAAGCCGGACGGCTGGGTGGTGAAATAGTCTACCAAGGTGATATGAAAGATCTGAAACCCGGCAGCAACAGTTATACCGTCAGATACCTGCTGGGAGAAGAAACCATACCACTCCCGGCAAGCCACCGCTCCTGGAACAACTACATCGAAATTAAAGGTGCCCGTGAAAATAACCTGAAAGGTATTGATGTACGCTTCCCGCTGAATGTCATGACGGTAGTAACCGGGGTCAGCGGTTCCGGGAAAAGTACATTGGTACGGGATATCTTCTATAAAGCCCTGAAACGGGAATACAGTGAAGCAAGCGACCGCCCGGGAGAATTCGTATCCCTGGAAGGCGATCTTTCAATGGTAAAAGACATTGAGTTTGTCGATCAGAATCCCATAGGGAAATCGTCCCGGAGCAATCCGGTCACCTATGTGAAAGCCTATGACGAAATCCGCAAACTGTTTGCCGAACAGCCACTTGCCAAACAAATGGGATACACAGCCGGATATTTCTCATTCAATACGGAAGGAGGACGCTGCGAAGAATGTAAAGGTGAAGGTACCATTACCGTGGAAATGCAGTTCATGGCCGATCTGGTATTGGAATGTGAATCATGCCACGGCAAACGGTTCAAAAGTGATACGCTGGAAATCAAATATGAGGATAAAAACATTTACGACATCCTTGAGATGACGGTAAACCAGGCTATCGAATTCTTTACGGAACACGGTCAGAAGAAAATTGTAAAGAAACTGCAGCCCCTGCAGGAAGTAGGCCTCGGCTATATAAAATTAGGTCAGTCTTCATCAACCTTATCGGGAGGAGAAAACCAGCGTGTCAAACTGGCCTATTTTCTGAGCATAGAAAAAGCCCAGCCTACCATCTTTGTCTTTGACGAGCCGACAACAGGACTGCATTTCCATGACATCAAGAAACTACTGGATGCCTTTGATGCCTTGATTGAAAGAGGGCACACTGTAGTGATTATCGAACACAATATGGATGTTATCAAATGTGCAGATTATGTAATTGACCTCGGTCCGGAAGGAGGAGACCAAGGGGGAAATCTGGTAGTCTGTGGAACCCCTGAAGAAGTGGCAAAATGTGGGGCTTCCTATACAGGACAATATCTGGCAGAGAAATTACATTAAGAAAAACAATTACTATTAACTTAAATAAATACTATCAAACACATGAACAAGAAACTTAAAGCTTTGTTGGGGTTAGGAGCAATCTTATTGAGCATACAGACCTCCGGACAATCTCTTCCGTACCAGAATCCCGGACTCAGTCCGGAACAACGTGCCGAAGATCTTCTTTCGCGGCTGACACTGGAAGAAAAGGCCGCCCTGATGCAGAACTCCTCTCCCGCCATTCCACGATTGGGAATTAAGGCATACGACTGGTGGAATGAAGCTCTGCATGGAGTAGCACGTGCCGGACTGGCAACGGTCTTTCCTCAGGCCATAGGTATGGCCGCTTCTTTTGACGATGCACTTCTTTATCAGGTATTCACGGCCGTTTCGGACGAAGCAAGGGCCAAATCGGCTGAATTCAGCAAAAACGGCGGACTGAAACGTTACCAAGGACTGACATTTTGGACACCTAATGTCAACATTTTCCGCGACCCGCGTTGGGGACGCGGACAGGAAACCTACGGAGAAGATCCCTATCTGACTTCGCAGATGGGAATAGCCGTAGTCAACGGACTACAAGGACCGGCAGACGCCAAATATGACAAACTTCATGCATGCGCCAAACATTTTGCCGTCCACTCCGGACCGGAATGGAACCGCCATCAGTTCAATGCCGAAAATGTAGATCCACGCGATTTGTGGGAAACCTACCTTCCGGCATTCAAGGCTCTGGTACAAAAGGCCGATGTAAAGGAAGTGATGTGCGCCTACAACCGGTTTGAAGGAGACCCCTGCTGCGGAAGCAACCGACTCTTGACACAGATTCTACGCAATGAATGGGGATATCAGGGTATCGTGGTTTCCGATTGTGGAGCAATCAGTGATTTCTGGAGAAAAAAGAATCATGGAACTCATGAAAGCAAGGAGCACGCCAGTGCCGAAGCTGTCCTGAGTGGGACAGACCTGGAATGTGGAAATGATTACAAATCACTGCCCGATGCGGTCAGAGCCGGACTGATTGATGAAAAACAGATCGACACATCTGTAAAACGCCTGCTGAAAGCCCGCTTCGAATTAGGAGAAATGGATGAAAATATTTGCTGGGATTCCATCCCTTATTCTGTTGTCGACAGCAAGGAACATAAAGAACTTGCCCTGAAAATGGCGCGTGAAAGTATCGTCCTGCTCCAGAACAAAAACAACACACTGCCATTAAAAAAAGGCTTAAAGATAGCCCTTATAGGACCTAATGCCAATGATTCGGTCATGCAATGGGCCAACTATAACGGATATCCTTCCCAAACCATAACTTTATATAAGGCTATGAAGGACCGCATTCCTGCCGATAGACTCATCTATGAATTCGGCTGTGACCGCACTTCGGAGGTTACCCTCGAAAGCACATTCAGCCAGTGCAGCATCGACGGCAAGACTGGTTTCCGTTCAACCTATTGGAATAATATTAAAATGGAAGGCCAGCCTGTAACCGTGACACATACATCCACTCCATTCCATTTTGTCACTACCGGAGGAACGGTATTCGCTCCGGGAGTCAACCTGCAGGATTTCTCGGCAGCCTATGAATCGGTCTTCACGCCACAACAGGACGGAGAAATAGGATTCCGTTTCCAGACACATGGAATCATCCGGCTTTATATCAACGGGGAAAAAGTAGGAGAAGGGAAGTATCTGCAGAATTATGCCAATGTCTATACCCTAAAGGCAGAAAAAGGGAAATCATATAACGTAAAAGTCGAATTCATCTTTTACAGCAAAGACCGTGCCGCACAATTGGACTTTGATATGGGACGTGATGTTCCGGTCAACCTACAAGCCTCGATTGACAAAGTCAAAGATGCCGATATCATCGTCTATGCAGGAGGAATCGCTCCATCCCTGGAAGGAGAGGAAATGCCGGTCAGCGCTGCCGGATTCAAAGGTGGCGACCGTACATCCATCGAATTACCTGCTATCCAACGCCGCATGATTACCGAACTGAAGAAACTCGGAAAACCGATAGTTTTTGTCAACTACTCCGGCTCTGCAATGGGATTGGAACCTGAAAGCCAGCTTTGTGATGCCATCATCCAAGCCTGGTATCCGGGACAAGCCGGCGGTACTGCTGTAGCCGATGTATTGACCGGCGATTATAATCCGGCGGGAAGACTCCCCGTAACTTTTTATCGGAACGACAGCCAACTTCCTGATTTTGAAGACTACTCCATGAAGAACCGAACATACCGTTATTTCACGGGAGACCCTCTCTTCTGCTTCGGACATGGATTGAGCTATACTCAATTCAATTATGGTGAGGCTTCACTCAGTTCAAATACGATAGGGAAAGGAAAACAAGTAACTTTAACGATACCGGTAAGCAATACCGGGAAATATGACGGAGAGGAAGTCGTACAGATCTATTTAAAACGTAAAGGAGAAACAGACGGACCTACCCATGCATTACGCAGTTTCAAACGTATAGCCGTCAACCAAGGTACAACTGTAAATGTCACGATACCGATGGATGCAGAGAAATTCCAGTGGTTCGACCCGTCAACCAATACCATGAGACTGATTGACGGAGAATACGAAATCCTGTACGGAGGTACATCTGATACAGATTTATTAAAAAAAATAGACATTTCAGTAAACGATGAATGAATGTTTACTAAAATTTAAACATTCGTATTCCTTTTTTGTTACCTTTGCGTAACTTACTTAATCTACCATTTCACAGTTATGCAAAGGAAAACACTGAAATACCTGATAATTATACTGGTCTGCTGGATGGCAGCTCTTCCGGTACCATCCCAGACCAGTATAATTTATTCTACCGACAACCAAATCTCCAGCAGTCTGATCAACGACATATATCAGGACCACAAAGGATTTATCTGGATAGCCACTGAATATGGTCTGAACATGTTCGACGGTAACAAATACACATGCTATTATCATATAGACAACGACTCGACGTCCCTTTTGGACAACTATATACACAGCCTGTTTGAAGACAGAGAAGGTAATTTTTGGATATGCTCGTTAGGTGGACTGATGAAATATGACTATAGGACCAACACATTCTCCGAACTTCCTCTATACAACAAATCTGTCAGGGTACACCCTCACATCCGCCAAGTCATTGAAAGCAAAAACGGAGACATATGGATAGCCTCATCGGGAGAAGGTGCATTCAAAATTAGCCGGGGAGAACAAAAAGGCATACGTGTAGAAGATCTTGACAAACCCGATTTTATCTATCTGAGTTCCATACTGGAAGATGACAGCGGAAATATCTGGCTGGGAGCCGAAAACAACGGCCTGTTATGCTATAATCCCACAACACGGCAGAGCAAACTATTCCAAAAACCATTTATCAGTGAAAACAATATATCCGTACTTACCAAAGACGATGCCGGAAACATCTATATCGGAACCCTGAAAGGGGGAGTCAATGTATATAATCCTCAAACATCACAAATAACACAACTGCCATATCATGGTAGATTTGACCTGCAGATCAAGACTTTATCCTTTATCCAGAATAATCTCTATATAGGGACAGACGGAGAAGGGCTGAAAATCTACACCCCAGGAAGTAAGGAAATACAGGATAAAGATCTGGAAGACCTTACAATCAATATTAACAATGCCAAAATCCATTCCATCCTGATTGACCGTGAAAACAATCTCTGGCTCGGACTGTTCCAACGGGGTATCGTATTCGCCCCCCAGAAAAAGAACCCGTTTCAATATTACGGTTATAAATCGCTCCGCAATAGCCCGATCGGCAACAGTTGTGTCATGTCCCTGTTACAGGACAATGACGGAAGACTATATGTAGGGACCGATAACGAAGGGTTATATATTCTTGACAAAGACTATCGGCAGATCAAACATTTCACTCCGGGAAAAGGAATCCAGGACATAGCCAATACGGTCCTCTCAATATTCCAGGACTCGGATAAAGAGCTATGGCTGGGAACATATACCAAAGGGGCCGCCCGATGTAATCCACAGACCGGGATCTGCGACTTCATCCCGGAAATGAGTAACGAACGTGTTTTCTCCATCACAGAAGACAAAGACAAACGTCTGTATTTCAGTACATATGGCTCCAGATTTTATGTATACGACAAAAAAAATCAGACTATCAAATGTTATGAAGCACAAGAAAGAAATGACGACAAACCGGGAGTGGACGAACTGCTCAACGGTTGGATCAACTCACTTTATTGTGACAAGGAAGGACTTATCTGGATCGGTCATTTCAAAGGTATCAGCTGTTTCAATCCCCAAACACAAAGTTTCATCAACTTTACCAACAAGAATTACATCATCGGAAACTGTATCGGCTATGCAATCATAGAAGCAAAAGACGGAACAATATGGGCCGGAACATCCAACGGCTTATATTCGTTCAACAAACAGACAAAAGAAATAAAACGCTATACCCAAGAAAATGGATTAAGTAACAACGTTGTATGTGGTATATGTGAAGATAATCTGAACAATATCTGGGTAAGTACGTTTCATGGTATCAGCTGCCTGGATCTGAGTAAAAACAGCTTTACAACCTATTACTCAAGTGACGGACTTCAAGGTAACGAATTTACTCGAGGAGCCTTTTTCCGTTCACCGGAGGGAGAAATCTTTTTCGGTGGAGTAAACGGCATCACTTCTTTCGTTCCGGAAAAAATTACCATATCCCCGCAAAAGCCTGAAATTCTGATTACCGATTTCATCGTTTCCGGTAAATCCATCAATACCAACAGTTTGTCGGGAGGAGAACACATCACCCGACAGGCAGTTACCGAATCCGACCGTTTCAGGCTCGGCCATCGGGACAATACTTTCAGTATATCCTTTTCGACACTTCAATTTGCCGATACTCCACAAATCATATATAAATACCATATCAAGGAACTGGAGACAGAATGGCAACAAACTGCCCCCGGTATCAATACCGTTACCTACAACAATCTGCGTCCGGGACATTATACCTTTCAGGTATATGCATTGAATCACGGCCAGAGTTCCGAAATCAAAAATATACATATCATCATTACCCCGCCTTGGTTCCAGTCCTGGTGGGCTTACCTCATATACCTTCTTGCCGGATTGTCTGTGGCAGGAGTTATTATAAGTTTCATCCGTTCACGACTGGATCAGCGCAGAGAGAAACTGGAACGGCAGCACGCAGAAGCACTCAATGAAGCCAAACTGCAGTTTTTCATTAACATATCTCATGAAATCCGGACTCCGATGACACTAATCATCAATCCATTGGAAAAACTGATCCAGAATTGCAAGGATTCTGAACTCGGAAAGACCTATATGATGATTTACCGTAATTCCCAGCGGATCTTGCGACTAATCAACCAATTGATGGATATCCGTAAAATAGACAAAGGACAAATGCATCTGAAATTTCGTGAAACTGACATGGTAGGATTCATTGAAGACTTGGTGACGGCATTTGGTTTCATCGCAGAGAAAAAACATATTACACTGGAATTCAATCATACAGAAGAGCATCTGAAAGCATGGATTGACCTGAATAATTTCGATAAAGTCGTAATGAATCTGTTATCGAACGCATTCAAGTACACTCCGGAAGGAGGAACTGTCACCATTACACTGAGCACCGGAGAAAGTGAAGAATACAAGATGCCGTTACGGAAATACATAGAAATCAAAGTCGCCGATACCGGTATAGGACTCGACGACAGCCAGATTGAACGGATATTCGACCGTTTTTACCAAATCAACAACGATATAACCCGCAATCAGGCAGGCACAGGAGTAGGATTACATCTGACCCGTTCATTGGTTGAACTGCATCATGGAATAATCATTGCCCGCAACCGGAAAGATGTGCAAGGCAGCGAATTTATAGTACGTATTCCTGCAGGAGGGAACCATCTGATGCTGGAAGAAATGGAACAACCTACTGAATTTGAGAATAAAAATCAATTTCTGCAAAAGTATAAACAGTCTGAATTGGAAAGTCTGGAAGGAAATGAAAAGGAAGAAGGCAAAAAGGTCAAGGCAAAAAGTAATCTGCACATTTTGGTCGTTGATGACGAGAAAGAAATCCTGGAATATCTGAAAAATGAACTTTCATCCGAATACAAGGTACAGACCTGCAACAACGGACGAGAAGCATATGAGTACATTCTGAACAATCATGTCGACCTGGTTGTCAGTGACGTAATGATGCCGGAAATGGACGGATTCACTCTCTGTAAGAAAATCAAACAGAACGCAAATATCAACCATATCCCGGTAATTCTGCTAACCGCCAAAGGGCGTGCCGAAGAACAGCTTGAAGGAATCGGTCTGGGTGCCGACAGCTACCTTGTAAAACCATTCCACATTGAAATGCTACAAGGTATCATAACCAATCTTATCAACAATCGACGCCTGCTGAAGAACAAGTTCAGCGGTGCACAGGAACAGGCTGATAAAGTTCAGAAGATCCAACTCAAATCGTCTGACGAAGTACTGATGAACAAGATTATGAAAATCATAAACGACAATTTGTCGGAGCCTTCATTAAGTGTGGAAATGTTAGCTAATGAGGTAGGCCTCAGCCGTGTACATCTGCACAGAAAACTTAAGGAACTGACCAATTTGTCGTCCCGCGACTTTATCCGCAATATACGCATGCAACAGGCTGCCAAACTGCTCAAAGAAAAGAAGCTGAGCATTTCGGAAGTCGCCTACGCCGTAGGATATAATAATCTGTCTCATTTTTCCAATACCTTCAAGGAATATTTCGGAATGTCACCAAAAGAATACATGCAAGCTAATTTGACAGACCATAAGGAGGAAAACGAAACTAACGGAACTTCTGATTAGTTAGAGGAAATGTATATTTCTCTCTTCTGAAAAATAAAACGAACCCCTCAAAAGATTTTCACTTTTGAGGGGCCGCACAAAACAGACATATTTCAGTAACAAAATAAAAGTCTTTATGGGTTAGGCAACATATCCTTAGTAGGACGTTCAAAGTTACTGATAGGTAACTTTACCTTTTCCAATTCTTTCAGTTTATAGACCGGCTTTTCTACATCTGCCGGCAATTTCATTTTTGAGAATTTCTGAAAATAGAGCAGGCAAGCATCTTTCCACCAGATTGCATCATGCATCTGGATATCCAGACGTCCGGCTACATTTCCATAGCGTTCTTCATCTACATATGGCTTCATCTTCTCCCACACATTCTGGAAACCACGAACTTTCTTTACTCCTTCATCATAAGAATAACAAAGTTCTTCCCACAACGTTTTTCCACTCTTCATCCGGTACTTCCATGGCACATGATGGAACCAGAGAAGAAATTCCTCGGGACATGTATCCAGACTGTCGAATATCCTGTTTAATGAATCCGGATATTGGGCCACAGCATTACTTCCTGTATGGCTTCTGTCAAAACCCAATCCCACCTTATCGGCCTGATGGTAATATGGAGGCAGCCAGTCAGGACGTGCTCCCGGAACCGAGCACCATGGCTCAGGACCATAATGATGTCCCCAGGCAAAGATGTGATGCAATCCCAAAGGCATCATATAATCAACCACAGCTTCTCGGCTGTCACACATGACCTGCTCCATCGGTCCAACGAACCTCCTGTCGATTGTGAATGTCTGTTTCAACCATTCATCGGCAATCTCTTCGGATGTCAATGCCGGATTCCAGGCCAGACGGCCGAATGCATACCAGTTGGATTGGGCAAAATCATGTCCGCACCAGTTCACCTCATCACCCACATTGGCAACGCCGGCCATCGCTCTCAGAGAATTAGGCTGCACATAACCGAAAAACTCTTTCCACATAGGTGCCAGATAAGCCAGATGATTGGAATGTCCCAGATATTCCTGGGTTATCTGGAATTCTACCATCATCGAAGTATGCTTCATTGACGTGAATAACGGACTATACGGCTCACGGGGCTGAAAATCGATCGGACCATTCTTGATCTGTACGATAACATTGTCAAGAAACTGCCCGTCAAGAGGCTGGAATTCAAGATATGCCTGTTTGGCACGATCATGATCGGAAGGACTGTATACAAAAGCCCGCCACATTACAATACCCCCATAAGGTTTCAACGCCTCGGCCAGCATATTGGCACCTTGGGCATGTGTACGTTTATAATCACATGGTCCCGGCTGTCCTTCAGAATTGGCCTTAACCAGAAACCCTCCGAAATCAGGTATCAGACTATATATTTCCTTCACTTTTTTCTGCCACCACCCCATCACGTCCGGGTTAAGCGGATCGGCTGTTGCCAGCTTCCCTAAAGCCATCGGTGAAGCAAAGTTGACAGACAGATATACCTTCAAGCCATAAGGACGGAATATATCGGCCAGTACCTTGACCTTCTGCAGATAATCTGCTGAAAGGATCTCGGGAGATGCGTTCACATTATTAAGTACAGTACCGTTGATACCTACAGAAGCATTGGCACGTGCATACTCCTCATAACGGGGAGAAATTGTAGCTGGCAAATCTTCCCATTTCCACAAAGAATGTCCGGCATAGCCCCGCTCGATGGTACCGTCCAGATTATCCCAATGATTGAGTATACGCAATGAATAAGCCGGTTTTTCCTTGATATCCAGCTTACTCACATCCGCTTTCATTTCCTGCAGACGCAACAGATGATAAGTCCCGTAAAGCAGTCCTACTTCCGAAACCGATCCGATTTCGATATTCCCGCCTACAGAACGGATTGTATATCCTTCTCCTCCAAGCGACTCATATTCCGCCCCATTACATAGCTGTAAGGAAACAAGTGCCCCTTTCCACCCCTTGGCTATTTCACTTTTCGCAATATCCAAAGTACGGGAATGCAACAGGCAGTTGACTGTCGCATTCCCGGAATTGACCTGACGGAGCCATAAACGGCTTCCGTCTTCCGCAGACATACCCAAAGTACATCCACAGAATAATATACTAACTAATAACTGTCTTACCATTCGCCTCCACCGTCAATGGTTATGATCTTGCCATTTTCATCGTATTCAAGTTCAACCACCTTCAAACTACGGAGCCATGATTTTCCACCTGAAGGTACACTGTCGTGATGGAACAGATACCATTTGCCCTTATATTCTACAATAGAATGATGAGTAGTCCATCCTACCACCGGAGTCAGGATAACTCCCTGATAAGTGAACGGTCCATAAGGATTGTCACCAACAGCATAGCAAAGCATGTGCGTGTCACCAGTAGAATAAGAGAAATAATATTTACCGTTATATTTATGTACCCAGCTGGCTTCAAAGAAACGATGGGGATTATTGGCCTTAAGCGGTTCTCCGTTCTCATCGACTACCAGTACGGGGCGTGGTTCTTCGGCAAACTGCAGCATGTCTTTACTCAGTTTTACCACACGGCTAGGTAATGCCGGCTGATCCCCTTCCGGAAGTTCAGGGATTTCCAATGCTTTGTTATCCTTGTAACGCTGAAGCTGTCCGCCCCATATTCCACCGAAATACATATAATAGTCTTCACCTTCTTTCAGAACAGCGATATCAATACTGTAACTGCCCCGGATAGGATCCGGCTGAGGAATGAAAGGACCTTCAGGACGGTCACCGACAGCAACACCGATACGGAAAATATCCGTTTTGTCCTTCAATGGGAAATACAAATAGTATTTTCCATCTTTCTCGGCCACGTCACTGTCCCACAACTGACGTCCTGCCCAAGGAATATCAGCTATATCAAGAGCCTTGCCGTGGTCTATCACTTCACCATGCATCGGATCATCTGTTGAAAGCACATGGCTGTCCTTCATCACATACTGGTCACCGTTGTCATTCTCTACATTGGCACACTCCCAGTCGTGCGATGGATAAATGTATATACGGTCATTGAATACATGTACCGAAGGGTCGGCCATATAGTCGCTCGGAAATAAATATCTTGCTTCCTTTTTCATGATTTTAAATTTTATTGAATATGATATAAACTTTTACTTGACTGAATCAGTTGCAGCTTCCATCAAATCGACAACAAACGGTTTTGGCTGGTAATTACGGTCGAACAGCAAAGGATAATCCTTACGTCCTCTTACCGGGAAATTGTTCTTCCAGGAATCACCGTCCGATACTCCCCATGCAGTCACACGGGTAATTACGTCAGAATGTTTTTCAAACAGATTGAAGAATGCCATCATACGTTCGTTCCATACCTTAGATACAGAGTCGGGCAAAGCTTCCGGATATGGATTCATTGCCTTCTTGAAAGCTACCGTATCCGAAACGTTGGCACTCTGGCGTACGGTAGGCAGAGCCGACATATCCCATTCCGTAATCATAACCTTGACGCCTGCTCCGGCATAAGCTTCTATACTTTCCTCGAATTCCTTCAAATCCGGATAATCCATACCCATATGTCCCTGCATACCTACAGCGTCAATACGGAGTCCTCTTTCTTTCAACTGTTTGACAAGCTTCACCACAGCATCTCTTTTACCCGGAACATTCATCGAATAATCATTGTAATACAATTCGGCATCCGGATCGGCCTCATGCGCATACTGGAAAGCCAGAGGAATAAACTCCTCTCCCAATATCTTATAGAAAACACTCTTACGGTAAGAACCGTCTTCCATAATCGCTTCATTGACCACATCCCATCCTTTGATTTTTCCTTTGTAACGGGTCATCACTGTCGTAATATGATCTTTCATACGCTGCTTCAGCACCTCAGCCGAAACCTGTTTTCCGTCTTTATCTACTGTAAACCAAGGTGCCAGCTGTGAATGCCAGATCAGGCAATGTCCGGTCACCACCATGCCGTTCTCCAGTCCGAAATTGACAAATTCATCGGCTTGAGTAAAATCATACCGGTTTTCTTCGGGATGGATAACCGCACATTTCATACAGTTTTCAGCAACCACCGCATTGAAATGCTGTTTCAAAATCTTCACAGCATTTGTATCCCTCCCCGATGACTGGAATGTATTTATAGCAGCTCCCATCAGGAATTTGCCTTCAACAACATCCTTCAATGAAGGTTCCTGTACTACAACAGCTTTCTGTTGGTTACCACAAGCCACTAAAAATGCTCCGGCCAAAACAATCGATGTAATGTGTCGTATTTTCATCTTACTAAATTTATTTATAGGTTAATAATTGTTTTTTCTTCTTTCTGCCAGATCGGCCTGCATCTTTTCATTATATTTCTTGGTTATCGGATAGAAGAACAGAGCTATCACTCCAATAAAGAATGTAGCGGCAGGTATCAAGCTTGAAGAAAGGATTATTCCATGAATAGCCGATTCACTTTGAGCTATGCCTGAACCGGAAACGTAGCCGAAACCAGACAACAGGAATCCCAAAATAGCCCCGCCGACACCTAATCCGGCCTTCAAAGCAAATACAACGCCAGAAAAGACAAAACCTGTAGCACGGCGATAATGTATATATTCAGAATGGTCAGCAACATCGGCAATCATGGCCCAAAGCAACGGAACGGTAGGAGCATAAGCCAGACTCTTCAAGAAATTCAGGACGAACATCATTTCAATATTATCCTTAGCCGGGAAATAGAACATTGCAGTAAAGATGGCAGTAAGTGTCAGACACACGATAAACGTGCTCTTCTTTCCGTATCGGTTCGCCAAAAATTCAGACAAAAGGATTACACCAAAGAACTGAACCAAGGCGCCCACCATATTAAATACACCGAAGCCTACCTCGTAAGCCTTGTCGGGCGAACTTACTACCAGTCCGAAAGCATTCAATATATGATATCCTATCGTATCCTGAGCCTCGGTCGCTACCAGCCCTATCTTATCGAGGAATGCATAAAGAGCAGCCTTGTCCACATAATTTTCAAAATAATAGTTCATGGCACTTCCCCACATGGCCAGTGTAATGAAAACGAACAGAGTCAGCACAAACATGGAACGCCAGGGAACGCTGCTGAATACATCCTTGATATCCTGACGGGTATCATTCTTCTGTCCTGCCGGAGGAGTGATACGTTCTTTTGTAGAGAAGAACACCACCAGCAAAAACAGAAATCCGACTGCCGCAAAAAGAGAAATCGTACATAACCATCCGTGGGCCTTGTCTCCTCCATCGGCAAACTTGCTTACCAAAGGTAAAGTCAAACCTTGTACAACAAACTGTCCGATCGTAGAGAACACGAAACGTACCGACGTTATACTGGTCCTTTCCTTTATATCGGACGACATGACACCACCTAAAGAAGAATAAGGAGTATTGTTGAATGAATACATGGTCATCAACAATGTGTATGAAATGGTAGCGTACAACGCTACAAGACCTTTGTCTTCAATTCCCGGATTATAGAACGCCAGTATGTAGAACACCATGAAAGGCAATGCCGTCCACAACACCCAAGGGCGGTATTTACCCCATTTGGTCTGGGTCCTGTCGGAAAGGATTCCTACTGTCGGGTCGACAAATGCATCAACGATACGTGCAACCAGCATAACGGTACCGGCAATAGCTCCTTCCAACCCGAACACATCGGTATAAAATTTCGTCTGATAAATCATCATCATCTGGAACACAAGGTTCGCAGAGCAGTCTCCTAATCCATAACCCACTTTCTCGGCTATGGAAACTTTTTGGTTTTGAAGTGTAGTCATAGTATTTTTATCCAATATTTTAATCTTCACACTAACTGAACCGGAGGAAAGAAGAGTGAACAAACGCTGAAAACGCAAATACCCTCCTGCTCCGATTCTACAACACAAAAATAGGAAAGAAAAAAAAGATAGTGCTTGTCCGTTGATTCAAACCTTTTACAAAAGGTTACAAAATTCCAATATCCGTTACAAAAACTTTACCCTATGTTACATAGAATATCATATAATTACGTCAAAGCTATTATAAACGCCTTATTTTTTATCTATTAGGCATACGAAGCAAATTCTCTCACATCGTTATTTTTTTATCATGTAACCCGGTCAAACGGACTTGTAACATCTCAGATTCTGGGTATCAGACTAATTCTTTTTCTTTGTATCAACGGAAAAATAAACCGCCGAAAGATCTGCTACCGGATCATTGAATAACAACTTTAATTCTATTTACATTATGAAACATAACTATGCGCAACTGGCAGTTGCCGCCTTATTCGGATTATCAGGAACCAGTCAACTGTCGGCTCAAAACCCCATTGTCCAGACATGTTACACTACCGATCCGGCTCCTATGGTACATAACGATACGTTATATGTATATACCGGACGCGATGAAGCAAATGCCGACTTTTTCTGGATGCAGGAATGGAGGGTATATTCTACAACCGACATGGCAAACTGGACCGACCACGGATCACCGCTGGCCATCGAAACGTTCAGCTGGGCCGACGACAGGGCATGGGCCGCCCAATGTATCGAACGGAACGGCAAATTCTACTGGTATGTATGCCTTCACTCCAAACTAAGTAATGCCATGGCTATAGGTGTAGCCGTAGGCGACTCCCCTACCGGACCGTTCAAAGACGCCATAGGAAAACCCTTATGCGACGGAAGTTGGGATTACATCGACCCTACCGTCTTTATCGATGACGACGGACAGGCTTATCTCTACTGGGGTAACCCTCACATCTACTACGCCAGACTTAATGACGACATGATTTCCATCAAAGGAGAAGTTGGACGCATCGAACAGACTGAAGAAAGTTTCGGAGCCCCCAATCCGGAAAAACGCGTCAAAGGTCAGAAATACAAAGATACGTATACGGAAGGACCGTGGTTCTATAAACGGAACAATAAATACTATCTGCTTTATGCTGCCGGAGGTGTACCCGAACATATCGCTTACTCCATGAGCGACCATCCGCTGGGACCATGGAAATACATGGGTAACATCATGTCGCTTCAGGATACCGGTTCGTTCACCAATCACTGTGGTGTCATAGACTACAAAGGCCAGTCCTACTTTTTCTACCATACAGGCAAGCTTCCAGGCGGAGGCGGTTTCGGCCGAAGCGTTGCTGTAGAACCGTTCACATACAATCCGGACGGAACATTCCCGCTCATCAATGCCACCGCTGAAGGGGTCAGACCGATAGGAACGCTCAACCCGTATAACCGGGTAGAAGCCGAAACCATGGCTTTCTCCAAAGGAATAGAGGCCGAATGGAGTGAAAATACCGGTGTATACATCAGCAACACCCATACAGAAGACTATATCAAAGTACGGGAAGTGGATTTCGGATCCATATCACCGGCAAGCTTCAGTATATCGGCGGCAAGCGGACGTCGGGGCGGCACACTGGAAATCCATACCGACAGCATAAAAGGGGAAAAAATAGCAGAAATACCGGTTCCATGTACCGGCGGATGGGAAAAATGGCTAACTTTAAAAGCCGATATCAAGATTCCGGTCACAGGCAAGCACGATATCTATCTTGTCTTCAAAGGACGTAAAGGATGCAAACTGTTCAATCTTGACTGGTGGAAATTCGACAGGCAAAAGAAAGAAATATAAATCAGGCTAGACTGATTTTTCTATTCAATAGGTACCAACATATAAATAAATCAATATGAAAAACAAAGTATTATCAATCATGCTGATGGCTGCATGCCCGTTCTTCGGCATACATGCACAACAAAATCCATGGAACAATCCTGTAACGTCACCGACCGTAGGTCCCGACGGAAAAGTTACCTTCACCATCGAGGCACCGAATGCAAAAGACGTACAACTGAACGGACAATTCATGGAAGGCAACAAGCCTTTACAAAAAAATGAACGAGGAATATGGAGCGTCACCGTACAGGTTGACAAACCCGATATATATCCTTACTCATTCATTGTAGACGGCGTACAGGTATCCGATCCTAGCAACATATTATTGTTCCCTAATGAACGCTTCAAGGCGAGCCTGCTGGAAATGCCTTCAAAAGATGCATTGTACACAGTCAACCAGGTACCTCACGGCAAAGTGAGCTATTCAACCTACCACTCGGAAGTACTGCACATGAACCGGCCGTTATTGGTCTATACACCTGCAGGATATGAAACCAGCGGGAAAAGCTATCCGGTCCTGTATCTGGTAAGCGGAACTACCGATACGGAAGAGACATGGTTTAAGGTAGGACGTGTGAACACCATTCTCGACAACCTTATCGCACAAGGAAAAGCTGAACCCATGATTGTAGTAATGCCCTACGGTTACATGATGAACGGAACTCCGATGCCTTCTTCCATGGAGGCTGCCGGGATGTACGGAACATTCGCCGATGAACTTACCGGTTGCGTCATGCCTTTCGTGGAATCGGAATACCGCACGCTGGCCGACCGTGAACACCGGGCCATCGCCGGATTCTCACGCGGTGGTGGGCAGTCGCTTTTCACAGCGCTCAGCCATCTCGACAAATTTGCATGGCTTGCTTCCTACAGCGCATACCTCACTCCCGAAGTCATGGATAAGTATTTCAACGAAATTATCGGGAAAAAGGAACTGAACCAACGACTTGATCTGCTCTGGTTCGGCGTTGGCAACAGCGACTTCCTATATCCGGACGTCATACGTAACCTGGAATATTTTGACAAAAAAGGTATCACTTACCTGAAAAAGATTACAACCGGAGGACATACATGGATGAACGCACGTGATTATCTGGCAGAAACTGTGCAACTGTTCTTTAAGGCAAAAAACGACAAGACTTCTGCCAAATAAGAAATCTAATCTACTAACATAAATAAAAAATGAAAAAACCTCTACTTATTCTGGCTCTGCTAGCCATTGTGCCGACAATATTGTCGGCACAACAGCCAGGGCAAAGCCGTATCCTCACAGACACCATCTACAGTGAGGTGCTAAAGGCCAAACGGGCCTATACCATTTTCCTTCCACAAAGTTTCGACACCGACAAGAACCGGCAATATCCGATATTGTATCTGCTCCATGGAATGTGGGAAAACAATTCTTTATGGGCCAACCGCGGACATGTAAAGGATGTCATGGACCGTCTTACCAAAAGTGGAGAAGCACAAGAAATGGTCATTGTCACCCCTGATGCAGGAGGAGGTGATCCGAACATCTTCCAGAACGGCTATTTCGATATGCCCGGATGGAAATATGAAACCTTTTTCTTCACAGAATTCATGCCTTTTATTGAAAAGACCTACCGCATTATAAGCGATAAACAGCACCGGGCCATAGCCGGACTTTCAATGGGAGGCGGAGGAGCCACTTCCTACGGACAGAGACATCCCGATAAATTTACCGCCGTCTATGCCATGAGTGCCCTGATGAGCATCCCGGCCGTAGGAGCCGCAAAATTTGATGACCCGAACGGAAAACTGGCCATTCTCACCCAATCGGTTATAGACAACAGTTGTGTTGATTACGTGCTGAAAGGTGATGATGCCCGCAAAAACCAGTTACGCAGCGTAGCGTGGTTCGTAGACTGCGGTGATGATGATTTCCTGCTGGACCGTAACATTGAATTCTATCAAGCCATGCGTAATAACGGTATCCCCTGCGAATTCCGTGTCCGCGACGGGGCACATGACTGGGAATATTGGCATTCGGCACTTTACCAATGCCTGCCTTTTGTAAGCCGTCATATGAATCCATGAATCCCATAAGAATCCTGACGCACAAAAAGATGAAGGAATATCTATAAAAGGAGAAAGAATCTTTACATAAAGATGAAGACATTCTACGCAAAAGTTCAAGATGTTTTCCTTGAAAGATAAAGATGTTTTTCAAAAAGATCAAAGGCTTTCAAAAAAGGCGCCACTATTCAAACAAAAAAGCCGTTCCAGCATATCAATTATCGTTGCTGGAACGGCTTTTATTTTTCAATGTATTGATTATCTTACAATCCGTCATTCATTCTTCAACAGTCGGATATAGAATATGCCTCCGGCCACAGATTCGGGTTTACTTTTGAAAGTTACCTTTACGGAAGTCTTGCCTTCCAGCATAGCTGCCGGAATCGGGTAAGTTACATTGACCATCTTCTGACTATTCCATTTGCCAGCAAGATTCTCTGTAGCAAGCACCTTTCCGTCTATCAGGATATCAAAAGTACGGTTACCCGTTTCATTTCCCCAATAACGGAGCATCAAGGAAAGTCCCGTTTCACCTTTTGTGTCCATTTCATACTCGAAATAACCGCCGTTACGGGCATCGCGCCAGTTCTCGCCCTGGAAGTTTCCCTTCTGGGAGTTCTCGAACTTCATGCCATGATCGGCTTCGGGTTGCTGTTCACCGGGTGCTATCGCATCCACAGTCCGCTTGTCGAGCAGGAGTTTCTGTTCCTCTTCTTCTTTGGCGGCCTTCTGGTAATCGGCAAACTCGTCGGGAGTCATGGAAAGCCAATACATCATATAACGACAGTCGTGTATACGGAAGAAGGGCTCCAACTGCAGATTCTCATAAGGCGCCTTGAATAATCCGGGCACGGTATAGCACATCGGTTTTCCGGGAACCGGCTGCATGGCATCCAGTTTCGCCTGGATTTCCGCACGTGTACCTATAAGCAACGGAGTATCGAATACAGAAACCAACGGTCCGTGAGCAATGTGGCCCCAACGGCTGTTGTCGGCTACCAACCCGTCCAGATGTTCTGTCCCCATCCGGGCACTCAGAACAATCGGACCACGGAGAATAGCCACGTATTCAGGAACATTAGGAAGTTCTTCAACCGTAACATCCATAGGCATAGTGATTTCAATGCGGTCACCGTCTTTCCATGTACGGTCCACAGCAATATATGAAGACGGGGCAGAACCTGCCGCATAATCTTTTCCGTTACACAAGACCTTCATCTTACCCTCCTTGCACCACCACGGATGACGGATCATCAGCTGTGCCCTGACTTTTTTCTTGGTATGGACTGTCAGGCGGACCGTTTCCTCATCAGGGAAACTGGTTTCCTGCCGGATAATCATCCCTTTTTCCTTCCAATTCAGTTCGGATGCAATGAAAAGATTGACAAACAAGCTGTCGGAATGATGGGTATAGATAAACTCTCCATATTTACCATGATTCTCCATACCAGTTCCTACACAGCACCACATGGCACTGTTCGGAGCCGAATAGACACGGTAATGTGCCGGACGTGCTGAAGTAAAATACACATATCCTCCATGCTGCGGATGCTGTGTGGACAGAATATGGTTATACAGGGCGCGTTCGTAGAAATCGGCGTAATGGGCATCCGTATTCATACGGAACAGACCTTCCGTAAGTTTGAGCATGTTATTGGTATTACAAGACTCAGGTCCTTCACGGTCATCCACATAACTCTTGCAGTCATCTGCCGGAGCAAAATGCTCACGACGGCTGTTGCCTCCGAAAGCCAATGTACGGTTTCCGGTCACCGTATGCCAGAAGAAATCGGCTGCTCCCTCGTAGAGGGCAGCATCTGCATCACGTCCGGCAGCCAGACTGTTTTCGGCAATACGCTGGTAACCGACTACCTTAGGGACCTGTGTATTCGCATGCTTGTTGTCCAGATTGTCGACTCTCTTCGCCATGCTGTCCAGGAGCCAATGGTGAGAGAAGCGCTTGGCCGTATCCAGATACTTCACATCACCGGTCATCTGGTAAGCGTCGGCAAAGACCTCATCCATCCCGCCGAACTCATTCCCCAACATCTGTTCCATCTGTTCATCAGAGAGTGAAGATATTACCCCCATCCCCCAGTCACAGAACTTCAGGAACATATTCTTCGCATCTTCGTTACCGGCATACAACCAGGCGTCACGCAAACCGGCATACATCTTATGCACGTTATACCATGGCACCCAGTATTTCCAGATAATGCCTACGTTTCCCTTACGGATTTCATTCCAGAGTGTCTTGCTTCCCGGTGCTCCGCCTACATAGCCGTCACCGTTCTTGTCCTGGCAGCGTTTCAGCTCCGAAATCATGTATTCCATGCGTTTTTTACATTCCTCATTACCGGTAGAGGCATAATGGATGGCAAGTGCCGAAAGGTAATGTCCGCCCACATGGCCGTCCAGATCAATCCAGTTCTCAAAACTTTCTGCTTTAGGAGGCAGTCCGGCCTGCTTCAGATAAGGAGCCAGCAGACGGTCTACATCATACTGCAACAAGACATTGACATTCAAATCCTGCGCATGCTTGAACGGTCCGTCGAGTAGCTTCACGTCACCAAGCGGAAACTCGTTATGATACAGTTTATCCTGTGCAAACGAGTTTGCAAAAAGCGCGACAAAAGAAGCAAGTAATATAAATCTCTTTCTCACCATGAGTTTTTCATTTATCAGATTATAAAACATCAGTCACTTTTACAGAGACAGACGGACAGAAACGATACTGTTACCCGACAACAGAACATAAGCTCCTGTTCCAGATTCGACAGGTTCCGTCGTTAGCGGCTCCAGATTTCTGTCGGCGTCTGTGATAACTGCAGTTGCATCATGACCTACAGGAATTTCTACGCATTGGGTAGATTTACCCAAGTTCAACAAAACAACAGTCACTTCATTTCCAGCCTCATTGATATAAGCTGTTGCATATACATCCGCATTGTCTGTACCCGCATTGATCCGGGTCATACCGGTTGCATACTGCGCATAATGAGCCATAATATATCCATTCTTCGCAATTTCCCCTTCAGCCACCGGACTACGCTGGTCGTTATCACCCATCAATCCATAGAAACGCTTCAAATACCAATATACATAAGCACTGCAGTATCCTTCCATACACATGTGGATTTCCTTTCCAAGGTGGTTCAAACAATAAGTCCAATCCTGGAATTCCCATTCATCCGGATTTTCCGAAGTTTCTCCATCATTGAACAAATGTTCTGTCATCCACCATGTCTTGCCTTGAAGGCGGGGATAAAGTCCACATATATAATCATGACGATCTTTAACATAGCTAGAACTCAAATCAATGAATCCCTGGTACAGATGCCCTGCAACAATATCTGTCTGTGCAAATGCTTCCGCATCATTAAGAACCGGATCAGTATAGTCAGGACTCATACCACATGATTCCGGCGACATCAGTTTAACACCCGTCTGGCGAATCTTACTACCACACTGCTTCATAAAATTCACAACTTCCTGAGGAGTCCAGTAAGTAAAATCCATATCAGGTTCATTCTGCATGGAAATGGCATAAAGGTTGACTCCGTTCTGCTTCATGAATTCGATATAACGGATCAGATGATCGGCATAAGCCTCATAATTTTCTTCTTTCAGACGCTTTACATCCTTATCACCCTGTTGAATCGTTTCACTCAATGCATCGGTACAGTCCCAGGGACATGCAAAAACAATAGCACCATTGGCTTGTGCAATCTTGGCTGCTTCCACATCGGCACTCCAGTCACTTTCATTCGGATAAATCATCAGACGGAGAATGGAATAGCCCAAACCGTCCTTCCCGTACATCTTGTTCATCTGTGCAGTAGAAATCAAATTATCACCACACCAGATTTTAGGATTATACATTCCTCCGAATCCGACAACCGGCTGATATGTTACCGCAGGATCAAGTTCAAGGGAAACAAGACTGAAGGCAATATCCTGCTCCAAAGTCAGATCAGTAGTCGTTCCAGTAGCCATATCTGTGATCTGAATAATCTGGGAACGCTTTTTCATGGTCGAATTGGCATTACAAGATACTGTTATCTTTGTATACTGCCGTTCTCCGTCACTACTTCCACCCGACATCGGGGTTACACTTTTCACGATATCCCCCTCTCCTACTGTAATTTCCCAAGTCGTTTTGGCCCAATCAATAACTACACCGACCTGACTTTCATCAGCATTTACCTCTATCGTCTTTTTCAGGAAGAGCGCATAAGCACTCTTCCCGTTTTTACTGCCATTTATCTCATCTTCATCCGAACAGGACCAAAGTAACAGGCCTGACAAAAATATTGTAAAAAAAAGAATTACATTTTTCATAAACTCTCTATAAAAGTTGTTATTCAAGTTTCAATCCACTCACAAGGCCTTCATACATTTCATTACGGTTATAACCGGAAGTCCACGGACAGACAGAAGTTCCATTATTGGTTTCTGTCAGACCTGAAATAGATATTCCGTATTGCTTATCCGCAGCAATCGTCTTCTGATATTCCTGCATGATATAAGCCATATAACTGGCGGCAGCACTTCTTTCTTCAGATGTTAACTGACCAGTAGTAAGAATATTTCCTTCAGAATCGGCTACTGTCATTCTCAGATCTGAAATACGTACCAACTTGCCTGTAGCTGCAAGCAACTTGAACAACTCGGCAACCTTAGCTTCATTTTCTTTCTGAACTTCAGAACTTTGAGAATAAACGGCATGAAGCAGAATATTATATCCATCTATCTTCGTCACACCATCTTCCTCCCAGGAATCTACCAGACCGAACAATGACTGAGCTTTCAGATTCATATCATCGCTCTGGTCAAAAGTATTGCTGACAAACAGTTTCAAATCTATTTTGGCAGTGTCACGAGCCAATTTCACAGCTGTACGTGCATAATCTACTTCACCCAGATATTCTCCCCAATTGAATGTGTTGGCATCCATTGTATTATCCAGAGGTTCACCTATAATATTCCATACAGTTACAGCTTCACCGCCGGCATTGATCATACCGCCGATCCATTTATTCATTTCAGCCGTAAAGATATCTTTCTTCTCTTCCGGAGTCTTTTCTATAATGGTGTCATCGGCTTTCCATCTTAAAGAAATATTGTCGATATAGGCATGCCATTCACCAGAACCGGAACCTACGGCCAGCTCTATCTCAGTAAGATCTTTCATTGAATTAGGTATGGCAATCTGTCCAGCTTCCGCAGTCTCACCTTCTTTCACGAAGCCTATATATATCATACCTTTAGCCCACTTATTGTCTTCACATCCGAAATTATACGGACCTTTGCCGCAATTAAATTCCTGGCCATTGATTACGACTCTCATACCGGATCCCCATCCGCCTTTACCATCAACCAGGTACATGTCGAGGAACAATCCGGTATAATCACCTAAAGTACGTCCTTCCTGCAATTTAATGTTGAACTTCGGATATGAATAAGAACAAGGAGAACCGGCTGTACCGACATGCAATACCTTTCCGGTACCATCCGGGTTATTTTCCACGATGGCCTGATTTCCGTTTGTCATCGGATATGATTTTCCTATTTCATCATTTTCAAAATCAACCTTAGTCTCTCCTGAAGCCTGAAGTTCATAGTTCATCACGATATTGTCAAGATAGAATTGGGCTCCACTTGATGCCGATCCTACAGCCAGATCAAACTCTGTCAAGTCTTTAAACTCACTTGGAAGAACAAAACCAGGAACGGTTGCACTGTTCATGTTAATGACAGCTCCACGGTTCCATTCATTAGGATTACATCCGAATCCCTGAGCATTCGTTCCGACAGAAAATTCCTGTCCGTTGATGAATACTTTCATTCCTGCTCCCCATAGACCATCCTGATTTACGATACGCATATCAATGGTCAGATTCACATAATCGCCCAATGTACGTCCAGCCGGTAACACTACATGGAACTTAGGATACGAGTAGGAAGCCTTGCTTGCATCTGTTCCTACGTGCAGGACCTTACCGCTCTTCCCGTCCGGATCATTTTCTACCACAGCCTGGCTCCCTCCGGTCATAGCGTAAGAAGTTCCCAATGCGTCATCCTCAAAATTGAGAATTACAGTCTTGCCTTTTTCCGGAACAAAAGGTATGACAACCGGCTCGATCAGCTGATTGTAATAGGTTGCACATTGTCCCTGATTAGAACAAAGTGTACCACCATAAAGTGTAACGCCGGCCTCTCTGGCAGCATCTGCCACCAACTGCATTCCACCAAAATCATAATTTCCGTCAGTAGCAGAAGCAGGCATATAGGAATTCCCTATATCCAGACCATCGAAATTAGTAAGGATAGTACTATATGCCGTTTCCTTTGCCGTAAAATCTGTAGCAGCCATATTGGCAGTAAACTTGAAAGAAGGACTTGCCGTACGGTTGATATAAGATTTCAATACATCAAAACTGGCCAAATATTCATTCACCGCTACATCTTCAGGTTTTTCAACCTGAAGATTGCAGTCGTATTCATCAGTACATGCCACAATGGAAGCAGCTAATGTAACAAGACCGATTAATTTATGATTCAAATATTTCATGTCATATAATTTTAAGGTTTATAAATGGACTATTTGATGTCAATATCAAAAGTCGTACCTCCTTGTACACCACGGGTACTCAATACCAATGTATCTTTCGTGGCATATCTCATATTCTTAGTCTTAAAGTCAACGGTATAGTCCAGATAAATGGCGTCACGGTCCTTACCACCCAGACTGTTTTTCTCTCCATCCTTCACAAACTTACCTGTTCCCGAAACCTCAAGATCGTCTGATGTGCTGCTTACAGTACATGTGCCGTCGTCTGCAAACGAAAGACGGACATCATAATTGAACAGATTTCCAGATGCATCATTTGTAGATAAAGACAGAATATTATCAGTCAGGCTTTTAGTGGTAACATATACCCTCTCATCCTTTTCAACATATTGCTGATGACGTACAATAACCGAATTTGTACCGTTAATTACAGCCTGATCCACACCCCGGCGCATGTATTCTCCATGCTGGGGATTGACATACTTCACGGCATAAAGTACAAAATTCTTAGGCTGTACACTCCAATGTCCACTGTTTGTCAGCATCGGGTCTGTAACAGTCGGCTGACCTTGAAGGATAGAATCGGCTCCCTGGACATCAGTCATACGTAAAGGTATCACATAATTGTTGCTCAAAGACTTTTCATCAGCGAAGAAAGCATCTGTAAGCTGTACTACAACTCCTCCCATAATAGAACCGCTCGGAATATTAATCTGGTCGGAAGTCAACGTGTAATAAGAAGACGGCATAGGAGTAACCGGAATATCTGTACCCTTGAAATACAGATTATCACAAAGCGACTCATCAACCACATAGTCAATAATGACATTTTTGCGGTTCGTATATCCACCACCCCAAGCTGCGTTGATAGAAAACTTATGTTCATTGTCTATCGAATTGTCGACAAACTCATCCTCGCCCAATTCAATAGTACGCAATGCATACTGGTTGGCAAAATATACTGTCTGGTAATCGAAATCGGGAAATTCATTATCTGAACTCTCACAAGAAGTAAAAGACAACAATAACGAAGCCAATCCGAAATATATTAAATTCTTTTTCATGTTCATACTATTCTAAATTTCCATTGAAGTTTTTCACTCTCTTTTTATTCCCAACCTTTATTCTGTACCAAATTGCTATACTTTAAGATTTCTGAATTAGGTATAGGACTATAATACATATAATCTTCATAGGAACGTTCTTCAACCATAATGCGCTGGTAATTATTACCATTCCATTGCAAGCCATAGACCGGTTCATTCAAATCCAGTTTCCAACGGCGGACATCCCAGAAACGGAATCCTTCAAAGCAAAGTTCCAGACGACGTTCATTACGGATCAATTCACGCATTTTATCCTGGCTGGCTGCACATTCTTCCAGATACGGATCGTCGGTTCCACCTACTCCTGCACGTTGGCGGATAGCTTTGATTACATCGTAGGCAGAATAACCTATTCCATGTCCGTCCTTAGGTCCCCAGGCTTCATTGGCAGCTTCAGCATAATCAAGATACATCTCTGTAAAACGGATACGGGGTGTATAGTGAGGCTGGTTAGATAAAGCAGCCGGGTCACAGTTAACATCCATACGCAAACGTTTTTTCATGTAATATCCCGTACGGGTTGAACGGTTTTCTGTCACATTGATACCATCCGCACTGGAAGATACAACGTTGATTGTCACACCCTTTTCACTGATTGTACTGCCATTATAAATAATGTATTTATCCAGACGAGGGTCGCGGTTGGCATATGGAGAGCTCTCACTGTATCCGCTTGACGCATGACCGATAGGATAACCGTTGGCCATCGGGAAAGCATCCACCAGATTCTGGGACGGATTCATATAACCTGTACCATACAGGCTTGGAGGGAAGTTCTGTGATTCTTGTGTGTTATCACCGCTTGTACGGTTTTCTCTCCAAAGGATCTCATTCGGATTTACACCGTCTTGGGCTGTATTGACAATTGCAGAAGAATAATATTCAATTCCATCTGAAGCCAGTCCAGAAACTCCTCCTTTATAATTGATTACCTCTGCAGCGACATTGGCAGCTTCAGCCCATTTCGCATTGTCGGAGGTTTCCTGATACAACGGACTTGCAGCCAAAATAGCCATTCGGGTACGGAAAGCACGGGCAATCAGACCATTGAACAGCTGACGGGCTTTTGCACCCATCACATTGTTATATTTGCTGGCATCCGTAGTCAGACTTTGAAAATCGGAAGGAACCGTTGACTTGTCTTCATATTCCATAGGCAAAAGTTCTTCCGCTCTTTTCAAATCGGAATAAACCTGTTCTACACAATCTGCAAAAGAGGCACGCGGCAAATTAAAATCAGACTGGGCTGTCTGGTATTCAGTTATAAGAGGAACACCTAACAATTCACCATCGGCAGAATAACCGGCATGTGCACGAAGCAAATAATAATAGAACATTCCGCGCAACCCGTAAGCTTCACCTTCCAGACGACGGGCAAAAAGCGCGTTCATCTCAGAATCATCAGACCACTTCACCATATCTTTGTTCAAAAGGAAAAGATTGATGTACTGGATAGCATTATATGAATTAGTCCATTGGCTCAACGGGTTATAAGACGAGTTTGTCCACGCTCCCGTAGCCATCTGCAAAAAGGTATTGCCTGTCTGGTTAGTCACTGCATCATCGGTTGCATACTCACTGTTATCATAATAACCTGGAATCTGACTGTATACAGTATGCAAGATACCACGCATATAATCCGGATCATCATACATCTGTTCAACACTCTGATGATTCTCAAGCGCAGGTTCAAACAAGTCATCACAACCGGAAAGCAACAAAGCAGTCGTAACAAAAAGTAATATTTTCTTTTTCATAATAAATCTACTTTACTTGGTAAGTTAAATCAGAAAGAAGCCTTGAAACCGGCATAGAAGTTACGATAGTATGGAACTCCTGTACTCAACTCCATATGCTTGCGTTCTTTTGATATTGTCAATAAACTGGAACCACCACAATATACGCTCAATCCACGGACAAAAGAATTCTTGAATGTCTTTTCCGGAAAATCATAAGTCAATTGTACCTGATTCAGATTAAAATAATTACGTTTATACATCCAGAATGTTGAAGTCTGATAATTGTTATCACCGTTGGTTGTAGTCAGACGAGGATAAGTGGCTGTCTCCTTTGTATCTTCGGTCCAACGGCCCAACACAACTTCAGAGAATTTGCTGGTTCCACGATTCCAATAATAGGAACTGGTCTTGAAATCGATAGAACCAGTCTGTCCTGACCCCATGGCAAACAGAGAGAAGTTCTTATACTTCACTGTCAGATTCAGACCAAAAGAGAAAGGAGGAGCAGACCATCCGTTCTTTCCCAGTTCTACCTGGTCTTTACTGTCAATGACACCGTCACCGTTCACATCCTTATATTTCAAGTCACCCGGTCTTACCGTTCCGAATGTCTGGCGAGCATGATTGTCAATCTCGGCCTGATCGTTGAAGAAACCTTCACATATATATCCATAAGATACATCAAGCGGACGGCCTGCACGATACTGGTATGCTTCGTCGTATGCTTCATCACGTACCATAGCCTGTGAAGTGAATACCATACCACTGAAGCCTAACGTAACGTCAAAATCACCGAACTTCTTATTGGCACTCATGGCAAAATCAAACCCGCTGCGTCTGTCTTCGTTATAGTTAATCCACGGCAAGAAATTATTGGTATCTCCCAAGCTGAAATAAGAAGGATAGATTGTAGCCGTTCCTTGTGTAAGAAGACCCTTTGTATCCTGATGGAAATAATTGGCGTTTACCCTTAACAACTGATCGAACAAGGTAGCGTCCAAGCCGACCCGATATTCGGTACGGGTAATAAAATCCAATTCCGGATTGTTTCCACCGCGGGAAGTCGGTGTCCAACCTCCGGCTGTTCCGTCATGCCATTGTACCCAATGTCCGTCTGTCTTGGAGAAAGATCCCAGATACATATAATAACTTGAAATATCCAGATCCTGATGTAAATTAGCATAAGAAGCGGTCACCTTCAAATCATTTACCCATGAAACGTTGTCCTTGAAGAAATCTTCCTTACTGATTCTCCAACCCAAAGAAACAGATGGAGATAATGCATTCCGGTTACCTTCGGGCAGTTTTGCAGAATGAACCAAGGCACCGCTGAAATCTACATAATATTTATGGGCGTAATTATAAGCGGCACGCAAGCCCAAATTCACGTTGCTTGTACGATGATAGTCACTGCTTTCATGGTTTTCATCGGCAGAACTTTGTGTCTGGTATCCCCAGCCCAACAATGTAGCAGCCAAATTATGCTGTTCGGCAAAAGTACGATTATAATCGAACTGTGCCCTGAACATCATTGTCTGGTCATACATAGACTTACCTACATACTCATTTCTGTCTTTCTTATCCAGATTATGTTTCTGTAAAGCTATAATCATATCCTTGCCGTTCACATTGGCCCAAGTTGGTTCATAAACGGCATACGTTTCATTAAAGGCTTCAGAATAATAAGAAGTATAGTCTACACTATAACCGGTCTTAAAAGACAACCCCGGCAAAATTGAACTTAAATCGGCTTCCAGATTCACATCAAACATAAACATACGGGCTTTTTCTTTGATGTAACCTGCTGCCAACATATTGGCAAAAGCATTAGTCTGATCGGCTGCAGTTCCACCCAAAAGATACTTCCCGTCGATTACGTGATTACTGTTGGTAATATACTGCTGGATAGAAGCAGAATTGGGATCCATCATGTCAATCGGCAGCAAAGGAGCAAACCAATTGGGACGTAATGTAGAAGCTGTTGACCAGAAATCATCGGTACCACGTCCGTCATACTGATTTGTATAAACTACAGCAGCGTTAGTAGAAGCCTTCAACCATGAAGTCAGCTTCATATCCACATTACCACGTACATTGAAAGCCAAATCATAATTATTCTTCGATTCTCCCCACTTCAGCAAATCATTGTTATAATCCATGCCAAAGTTCAAATAATAATGAGTACGTTCATTACCACCGGAAACCTCACCGGTCACATCTGTATTAAAATAGGCCTTACGAAGGTAATCGGAACTATAGAAATCAATATCAGGATAACGATAAGGATTAGTTCCCATAGCCGTATTGTAAATGGTAGATGCGTCATAGCGCTCGGATATACCATCATTACGACATGCCTCATTATATAAGGTCATATAACAATCCGCATCCAAATATTTCGGATAAGATTTCGGGATATTAATGCCTGCATTAGCTCTTACGTCTATTTTCATCGGTTCTTCCTTACCGCGCTTGGTTGTAATCAAAATTACCCCTTTAGAAGCCCGGCTACCATAAAGGACAACTGCAGCAGCATCTTTCAACACGGTAACACTTTCAACTTCCGAAGCACGTACGTTACTGGCACTACGTGGAACACCGTCAACCAAAACTAAAGCTTCCTGTCCCCAGATATTACCGGTATAACCACCGACATAACTGTCCAAGCCGATCAGACTGTTATCACTATTTACTTTCTTCAACAATTCGGACGTATTGAGTGTAGAAATGGCATATGTCAAATCTTCCTGTGCCATCGTACCGAAAGCCACATTCACCAAGCTGTCCTTATCTTCCTGCGCCTGCATCTCTGTCACATTAAACAACGACATTGCCAGCACCGTACAGCTAATATATAGATACTTTCTTTTCATTTTTAGCGTCATTATTAGTTAATAGGTATTACCATCCAGGATTCTGGTTAAACCCTTCATAAATATTCACGTCTTTCCGAAGCAGCGGATACCAATAGTGCCGGTCGGTATATTGACGTTCGAACAGAACAACTTCACGCAAATTCTTGATAGCGTTTTCTTCCGGAGCGTCATAATTATAGTTGTCCGGATCAGCACGGTCAAACTCAATCTTTGTCTTCAATGTATACGGACTCTGAGTCAACAGCATCCACCGGCGAAGATCCATAAAACGGAAACCTTCAAAAGCCAGTTCTACGGCACGTTCACGACGAACTTCACTTAAAAAATCGGTTGTATTACCCAAGAACTTATTAAGCACATGGGCTACACCTGCACGGTCACGGACTTTATTGATTGCATCTTCTGCTGTCAAAGAATAGGTTGTAGCTTTTCCTTGCGGCGATCCATATCCTACAGCTGCAGCCTCAGCATACATCAAATAGACATCAGCCAAACGCATCAGATTCAGGATCATGATATTATTTTCTTTATAACCATCTACCGTATTCATCAACTGAGGACAAAGCTTACTATTCATATAACCGGTAAAACATCCCTTATTAGGATTAACTTCTTCACTTTCTCTACCACCTGTGAAAAGTTCTACAGAACCACCGGCTCCACCTGTACTCTTGAATTTCATACCATCGAACATAATGACTTTATAGAAACGCGGGTCACGGTTTTTCCAAGGATGAGTAGGATCATACCCTGATTCAGCATCAGCTTTTGTCATATCTTCAATAGGATAACCATTCTGCATACCGAAATAGTTTACATAATTGGCCGTAGGATAACATTTGATACCTGAAGGCTCGATAGACTGCGGACGGAAATCATTGATCATGTTCCAACGCCAACGAGCGGTATAGTCCAGTAGATTTTCCTGGAAGATAGCCTCTTTAAGACCATTCAGTGTACCATTGGAATTATGCAACAGGAAAATATCGTTATATTGTGAAAAATCGGCCAATTCATAACGGCCTGTACTTTCCGACAACTGAAGTGCTTCTCCCAATGCTTCAGCTGCACGTTTACATAACTCAACATTATATTCTTTAGCGCCACCAGAAGACCAGTTCATCAACGGACTGCCGGCCCACAACAGAGTCTTACCTTTATAAGCCAATGCCATGATCTTGTTGATGCGCATGTTATTTTTACCGAGTGTCACCTTTCCGGCTGTAGTTTCATCCCAATCTATCGGTAACAAGGCTGCTGCATGGTCAAAGTCAGCCACACATTTTTCAGCACACTCCTGCCATGTCAGACGCGGTAATGTAGGAGTTTGGTCGGTAGGCAGGACTGTATCGATATAAGGCATTCCTCCCCACCATTCCATAACCATAAAATGGAACCACGCACGGAAAAAATAAAGCTGTCCTTCTATTAGATCACGTTCTTCTTCTGTGGCACTGACCAGATTATTCAGGTTTGCGATACCAAGATTAGCCTTACGGATAGCATACCAGGCATTTGTCCACAAATCCCCCTTGTCACGACGGTTTGAAGTTCCGGAAGCACCACCGCTCCGAGGATATCCATAATAAGCAGAGGTCCATCCCCAGAAGTCTCCATTATCGACGTTACGGGTTTGAAGACGAGTTTCCTGAGGTTCCCAATAAACATCTTCACCGTAATTGAAACAAGTGTGATATTCACTGTTCGACACTACCGGAATACAATTATAAAGCTCTTCGGTAAATCCTTGAAAGTTGGTAAAATTCTTATAGGGATCATTCTCTGCATAATCACTTTCAGGAGCCTTATCCAGATAATCGGTACACGAAGTAACTCCCAACAATCCGGTAACAGCCAAAGCCGAAGTCAGAAAAATTCTGTTAATATATTTATTCATAAGTAATTGCGTTTATAAAGTTATGTCAATACCAAGGTTGAAACGACGCACTGTAGGATAAGCACCATCTGAAGAAGAGAAACCAGTATTAGACTCACGGTCATCAGGCATCGTCGTCCACATGTACAGGTTATCACCATTCAAATAAATACGGGCGGTATTTACTCCCAGCTTCTTCAACCATTCACCTTTGAACGTATAAGAAAGCTCTACATTCTTCAAACGGATATAAGAGCCGTCATACCAATAACGTGTTCCAGAAGCTGCAGCATCGACTGTCGTTCCCCAACGTGGAGTAGGTAATGTTCCAGAACCTCCAGGTGTCCAATATTCACCTTCAACATAAGCTACATGTGCCGTACTACGGAAGGTCGGGAAGTTAACTTCACGCGTTACATTGTTTACACCATAGAACTGTGCAAAACAGCTGAAACCCTTCCATTCAAAACCGATAGAAGCATTGTAGGTATTCTGTGGAGTGGTAGAATACTGATAAGGAGCAGTATCATCACTATCGACTACACCATCGGCATTGAAGTCAATAATATTATAATCACCAGGCAACTTATAATTGTTACCGGTTGTCCATGCTGTACTACCGATAACATCATCCCATGTTGCCAAGTTTCCATGATCTATATAAGAATATACCTGATCAATGGCATGTCCGGCACTTTTCTGGTATGCCGGCAACAAAGGAGCATCGTCTTTAAATTTAACCATATTGACCGCATGTGTCATACTGGCATTTAACCAGGCACGCAGACCGTTGTTGAATACATGATTCAAACGTAATTCCAATTCATAACCATGGCTGTTTACCTTACCCAAATTGGCACGAGGAGCTGTAGCGCCAAAATAAGAAGGGATAGCACGGCTGCCACCATCAACCAATATATGGGTACGGGTATCATTAAATACATCGACAGAACCGGCAATAAGGCCATTCAAGAAAGCGTAATCCACACCAATGTTACGCTTTTCTACTGTTTCCCAAGAAATATTAGGGTTACCCAACTTTGTCATCTGCCAGAAAGTATAGGGTGAATTGTCAGGACTTACAGTACCCATGACAGCATTACCTGAATTAAGCCACTGGTCCTTATATAGGAAACGTCCCGTATCAGAGAAACGTTGCCAAGGAGCAACCACTGAGTCATCACCCACACGTCCCCATGAACCACGGATCTTCAACATATCGAGGAATTCAAGCTTCTTCATGAATTTTTCTTCACTCAGCATCCATCCCAAAGACAATGAAGGGAAAAATGCAAAACGGTAGTTAGGTCCGAATTTTTCAGAACCGTTATATGCTCCGTTCGCTTCAAAGAAATAACGCATTGCATAATTATATGTAACACGGAACACCCAGTCTTCACGGTAAATCGGGAATACACTACCCTGTGCCTCCTTCAAACGGCTGAACAAGCCTAATGCCGTCACTTCATGATCACCAAACTGACGGTCATAATCCAACTGGAAAGAATAGTAAAGTTTACGATAAGTACTGCCAATATCTGCACTACCGGCTTGAGTAGACCAATAAATAGGATTTTCAACCTTATCGATACCTGTACCGGAGTCAGGATCAAACTTATAAGAAGGTTCTCCTGTATCAGGATTTATCCAAAGACGTTGTGCATCATTATACTGGTCATTGATACCACGACTATTTTCTACAAAATTATAGTCCATTGAGAAGTTTGCCTTAAATTTCAATCCTTTGGTCAACATGGATAAATCCTGTTCCAAAATAAAGTCGGTAGTAACCTTTGTAGTTGTACGTTTTTCCGTACCAGAAGTAGCCAACAAATATGCTGAGTTCGGAACATCAGCATCACGGGGAGCATACCAACCCCACATACCATTTGAATAAATAGGACGCATTGCATCCGGAGCTGATTTATAAGCGGCACTCCAATAAGAAGCATCACTGTCGGCCATTGCCCACGGTAATGTACGCTGTGCGTTTGAACCGAAAAGGTTTGTCGAGAATTTTGTAGTCTTTGTCAGGCTAAAGTCCAAATTACTACGGACATTGATACGATTGTAACCGAATCCGGAGTTGTATCCACGGTTATTATCAAATGTCTTGAACAAGTCACCTTCACTGACAAAATCGGCAGCCGCAAAGTATTTAACAACACTGGTACCACCGGATACATTCACGCTTGTGTTATAAGACATCGCATAATCCTTGAAAAGATAGTTTTCCCAATCCACATTCGGATATCGATCCCATTCTTCAATATTGGCCGGATGACGATATTTGTCAATAATGGCGGCCGGAGTATAGTTAGACCAGCCTGCAGGATTAATGGCAGCCTCACGTTCAATAGAATTATTCATCAAATAGAACGTATCATAAGCATCATATTTTTCAGGCAGTTTAGATACGACCTTCGCAGTCATATTAGCCTTAATCTGCACATTGGCCTTACCCTCTTTACCACGTTTGGTAGTAATCAAAATGACACCATTGGCACCCTTCACACCGTATACTGCCGTAGCAGACGCATCCTTCAATACAGAAATGCTTTCTACTGAAGAAATATCAACAGAGCTCATTTCACGTTCAATACCATCCACCAATACCAAAGGTTCACTGTTATTCCATGAACTCTTGGTTCGGATAATAATTTCCGGATCTTCTTCACCCGGCATACCGGTAGATGTTGAAGTAATGACACCCGGTAAATTACCTGTCAAGGCAGCACCAAGACTGGATACACCACCGGCACGTTCCAGAACCTTTCCGGAAGTCTGCGTGATAGAGCCAACGACAGAAGCCTTCTTCTGCTGTCCATAACCGACTACCACAACTTCTTCCAACTGCTGAGAGTCATCTTCCAAAGTAACCTTAATCAAATTTTGGGAAGCTTTGACTTCTTTGGTCTTCATACCGACAAACGATATGACCAAAACTGAATTTCTACTAGGAACATTCAACTCAAAATTTCCATCAAAATCAGAAATGGTACCAATCGAGGCGTTCCCTTTCACGACAACCGATGCACCGATAATGGTTTCACCATTGCTGTCGAAAATTGTTCCTTTCACTTTCATCCCTTGTTGTGCCGAAGCGGTTAGACACCAAAGCAACATACAAAAAAGTAAAAAAGGAAGCTTCTGAATTTTTCTTTCTACATTTTTCATACCATCAGTTTAAGAATTAATTAAATGTTTTTCATTTTCATTGAGACGTTCATTTTTAGGTGTTATTCATATATTTCATTACTTAAATTATTTTTTATTTACTCACCGACATTAATGAATAGACCAGACTTAAGGCCAACCCAAAACATCATGACAAAAATATTCAAATTTTATAAAGAAATGGTTAAGTAACGTTTCTCATATTTAAATTCATGTTACGCAAAGCCTATAAAAATATTACATAACATATACAATAAACGTACATAACCCTTATATAATATGTATAAGGCCATAATAAAAAAGGAATGAAATGTTAAGCCATTTTAAATATCTGAACTCTATATAATCACATGAATCCAAAATTTACACCATAAAAACGTCCGTTGATTCTGTAATTTTGTATATACAAAATCAGCCGGGAAACCCGGCTGATTCTTACAACTAAATATAAGATTCTATACATTTCACCTTAACGACAATTATCAGCCTAGAGGAATTATTCCCCTAATGACTTGGAAGAATAGAAAAATTCATCTACATCAATGTAACCGCCAATACTCTTAGTAGCATAATTGAATATTGCAAACTTTGTTCCCATAAAAAGTTTACGATAATCAAAAATCATCTTGTAATCAGAACCGATACGAGTCCAATTCTCCTTATCAAAACTATAATAAAATTTTGCAATATCCCGACCGACACGGAAATCACAATCCAGACGTAAAAATATGCTAGTAATTCCAGCCGGTATATCCACTTGTTCCAGCGTGTTCTTTTGAACCGACAGAATCGCCTTATTGGAATCGGCCAACTCAACTATATTCGTAGACATACACAAACTATATTTCCCTGCATTGCAATTAACCGACAGTATTCCTGAATTACCATTGAAGGCACTCAACCCAGCTACATCACCGTCCTTCATAGCCGAAATATCCATTGATACAATACCCGAACACGAAGGACCGGTCGTACGCTGGGTTATTGTATTGGGAGCCGCATAAATATTATCGACAATCCGGTTTGTCTTCAAGCGCAGATAACCGGGACGTTCTGTCAACGACCAGGCATCATCAATCGGATTATGGTTCCACTGCCAATTCAACTTCAATTTACTTTCAGAAAAGTCATCACTTACAACCAAAGAAGTGGCAGTTTCACCATCAACCGGCTTTTTCATGACAGTCGGGACTCTACCTTCCGAATCCCCCAGCATAGGCCATCCGTCAATCCAACGACAAGGCATCAACGTAAGCACACGGCCTACTCCACCCCTATCCTGAAAAATAATACCATACCAGTTGTCTTGCGGGTCATTTACAATAGTTCCTTGTCCCACATAGCCAAAACCACCGAAACTATCTTCCAGAATGACTTTCTTTTCATATGGCCCAGTTATATGGTCGGCACGGTAACAAACCTGACGACGTTTTCCACCTGCAGGCCAGGAAATCATAAGCAAATAGTATTTACCTTTGTATTTAATGAAACGACTCCCTTCCAAAAGTCCCGTTTCCGTACTGTCACGTTCAAAAATACGCATATCGATTCCCCCCGGTTGCACATCACTCAAATCAGGTTTCAGTTCACGCAACTGTCCGGTACCATAAAAGACATAAGCTTTGTTATCATCATCGAAAAATAAGGATGCATCATGGAAATGAGGAAGACGACTCCATAAAGTCCATCCTTGGGAAGGGTCGGTTGTCGTATAGACAAAACCTTTATAAGGTTGGTCATTAGGAGAGAAATAAGCATAGAAACGACCGTCATGATATCTTAAGGAAGTAGCCCACTGGCCACGTCCATAAACGGTACCACCCTTCAAATCATAATTGGGAGTCTCGTTCAGACGGTCAAACAGGTAACTTACAATTTCCCAATTCACCAAATCTTTTGAACGCATAATGGGAGCTCCCGGCATCAGATGCATAGTAGTTGTCACCATATAATAATAGTCACCAACACGGATAACATCCGGATCAGGGACATCGGTCCATAACATCGGATTGGTAAAAGTCCCGTCACCATTATCGCCTGTTTTATCGCCGACATTAATGGCATCTGCCGACATCAGACAAAATATTCCTAGCAGGAATACGACAAATCGGTTTCTCATAATATAAGCATTTTTAAGTTCTCAACAAAATTAATATACACTGTTTTTATCAGCAAGCCTCAACGAATCGTTTTTATTCAAAAAGGTTACAGCATTTCTCCTTACATTCCAAGAAACGTACATCCGTTATCACAAATGATACATTATTCCTTTATATATATGTTTTCAGACAAATTAATATGTAAATTCCACTTTGTAACAAAACCGAATATACCTGAAACATTTAAGCAAACCAATATATCAAATAACCTATAAATTTGCATAGATAAAGAAAAAATTAATTAATTAACTAATCAATTTATTATCATGAAAAATACAATTAAGACATTTGCTCTGACCGCCTGCTGTTTTCTGGGAAGTCTGTCTATGCAAGGAGCCTCGCCGGAAAAGCCATTGTTCACCAACTTCACCTATGTAGGGAATGACGACATATATAATAAATATCCTTTGGATAAAGATGAATTCTATACTCCGATATTACAAGGATGTTACCCGGACCCAAGTATCTGCCGGAAAGGGAATGACTACTATCTGGTATGCTCTTCCTTCGCTATCTATCCGGGTGTGCCTATCTTTCATTCAACCGATCTGGTAAACTGGAAGCAGATCGGACATGTATTAGAACGTCCAAGTCAGCTCAAAGTGGAAGATTGCGGTATCAGTGCCGGAGTATACGCACCTGTTATCCGTTATAACCCACACAATGATACATTTTATATGATCACCACTCAGTTTTCCGGTGGATTCGGAAACATTATCGTAAAGACTAAAGATCCGGCAAAAGGATGGAGTGATCCTATCAAACTGAACTTTGAAGGAATAGATCCGTCCATTTTCTTTGATGAAGACGGAAAAGCCTATATCGTACATAATGATGCTCCGGAATACGCACTTTATGAAGGACACCGTGTCATCAAGATATGGGATTATGATGTAGAAAAAGATCAAGTTATTCCGGGAACTGACAAAGTTCTGGTAACAGGTGGCGTTGACATTACCAAAAGACCTGTATGGATCGAGGCTCCTCACTTATATAAAAAAGACGGAAACTACTATTTGATGTGTGCCGAAGGCGGTACTGGAGGCAACCACTCGGAAGTGATATTCATCAGCAAGAGCCCTAAAGGTCCTTTCAAACCTGCTCCAGTAAACCCTATACTATCACAGAGACATTTACCATCAGACCGTGCGGACAAAGTGGATTGGGCTGGACATGCCGATCTTGTAAAAGGTCCCGACAACAAATACTATAGCGTATTTCTGGCAATCCGCCCGAATGAAAAGAATCAAGTAATTACCGGCCGTGAGACCTTTATCCTTCCAGTAGACTGGACAGGTGAATTTCCGGTATTTGAAGGCGGCATGGAACCATTGAAAGCCAAGTTGAAAATGCCGGAAGGAGTCCAGAACCAAACAGGCAAGAACGGCTTCCTTCCTAATGGAAACTTTACATTTACAGATTCATTCAAAGGGACCTTGGACCAACGTTGGGTAGGTATAAGAGGTGCAAAAGAAGGATTTGCAACAACAACTACTAAAAAGGGATTGGAAATCACTCCTTATAACGAAACAATCAAGGCCGTTGCTCCTACATCAACCTTATTCTATCGCCAGCAACATCTGAACTTTACAGCTACAACCACATTGAAATATCAACCTCAATCAGAAAAAGATTTGGCGGGTATCGTATGTTACCAAAGTGAAAGATTCAATTATGTATTCGGTATTACCCGAATAGATGGTAAAGACTATCTCATTCTGCAACGTACAGAAAAAGGCACCTCCAAGATGATAGCAAACACTCCAGTTGATACAAAAAAAGCAATCAAACTGCAAGTTCAAGCAAAAGGAGACCAGTTCCAGTTTAATTATGCCATAGGAAATAAAAAGTTCCAGAATTTGGGTGGAACTGTTTCCGGAGACATTCTGTCAACTAACGTTGCCGGAGGATTTACAGGAAATATGATTGGACTTTATGCAACCAGTGCCAACGATATAAAACTTAAATAAAAAAAACTTTGTCAGACAAAATGTTCGTCAAGAATCTTTTTTAACGAGAATAATATTCGGATTCTTGACTACATTTACAAGCGAGTAGGAGATAAATATTATAGGTATTTATCTCCTACTTTCGTTTTTAACGGCCCCACCATACATGTTCCGGAATACAATGTTTTGTGATAACATAAAAATGGCATATGAGATGATGATAAGCCACCATCTTCATATGCCATCTTAAGTTGTAAGGATATTTATTGAATATCTCTATACAGGTTCATCTATCACTCTGTCACTTGCGATCTGGAACTGGTTTTTCCAGCCAGTCCATCAGCAAATCCGGCATAAGTAGGCTTACGATTATAATTCAAGTCCCACAAGCCGATAGGCATTCCGGCACGCCAGCCCGAACCGGCCGGACTATCCGTTGCACTCCATTGCGTAATACCATAACGCTGGGCGGCAGGAATAATTTCAAAGTACTTCGAAATGATAAACCGATAATAGTCAGCCATCAGTTCCTGCTGTTCGAATGTAACCTTTTCAGTCTCCATCTCTTCTCCATTTTCATCCAGAATTCCCATATCAAGTTCGGATATCTTGACTAGTTTACCGCTTGCTGCCAGCATCTCAAACATCTGAACAACACATTCTTCATTCTTTTTCTGAGTTTCAGCATTCAATGAATAGGATACATGCATCTGAGTTCCGATACCGTCAATTCTGGTCACACCGTCTGATTCCCATTTGGCAATCCAGTCAATCAAGGCCTTACATTTTGCATTATTGTTATAAGCAGCTTCCAGGTTATAGTCATTGATGAACAGTTTGAGATCTTCCCCACCATATTTACGGGCGAACTCAACCACTTTCCTCACATAATTTTCACCCAAATAATCCTGCCAATAGAAATTTTCAGTATCACCTTGTGTCCATGAATATTTCAAGCTTGGAGATCCGGAATCATCCATCGGTTCATTTACAGCATCCCATGCCTTCACTAACGTAGCTCCGGCATCTTCTCCTTCAGCGGCAGTCGGATTCTCCTTGCAGGCTTTCATCATACCTTCAATCCATCTTTCCAAAGCGTCAGTCAATATAGCTTCCTTCTCTTCAGGAGTCTTTTCTATAATCTGACCTCCACCTGCATTTTCGGAATAGCCTTCACCTTCTTCAGAAATTGATTCAAAAGCCCCCGGAGTCCAACCTGTCCATCCCGTTATCGTACCGTCTTCAAAATCACCGTTTGGAATCAGATTGGTTTCCGAACCGGAAGCAACAAGTGAAACATTGTCAATATAGATTTCACCGGCAAATGTTCCGAAATTGAAGGCAATCTTATCCACACTGCTTCCCGAAGGAGTCAACGAGACAGTACGTTCCTGCCATGTTGTCTCAGCCGAAAATCCTCCCGGATATTCCTGGTTACCACCATCGGAACATTGCAGGTAAATTTCAGGAGAATAAGCTGCAGAGGCTTTCACCATAAAATTCAAGGTATAAGTCTGTCCGGCCTGCAAAGGCGTACTCAACTGATACCAAGTCTGTGCATCCCAGATATTAGCCGAAACGGCCGAATTCTTCAGAACCAGACTATATCCGGCTCCACCGGATACTGCCGACCCAGACACATATCCTTCTCCATCTTCCGAAATGGTTTCATAAGCACCCGGAGTCCAACCTGTCCATCCCGTAATCGTCTCATCTTCAAAATCACCGTTTGGAATAAGATTCGCATCTGAACCGGATACTGTAAGTGAAACATCATCAATATAAATTTCACCGGCAAAAGTACCGAAATTAAAGGCAATCTTATCCACACTACTTCCCGAAGGAGTCAAGGATACAGTACATTCCTGCCAAGCAGTCCCCACAGAAAATCCTCCCGGATATTCCTGGTTACCGCCATCGGAACACTGCAGATAGATTTCAGGAGAATAAGCTTCCGAAGCCTTTGCCATAAACTTCAAGGTATAAGTCTGTCCGGCCTGCAAAGGGGTACTCAACTGATACCAGGTCTGGGCATCCCAGACATTGGCCGAAGCCGCCGAGTTTTTCAGCTTAAGACAATATCCTCCATCGGTAGCCTCACCCGGAATAACCGTCGGAGCAATCAAGCTCTCCAGATAGGTCTTGTTCTGCTGTGAATGCCAACACAACGTATGACCATAGACAGTCATTCCCGCCTCTTTCGCAGTCTGTACAAAATCGGTAACCTTCGAAAAGTCCATTGTACCGTCGTTTGCCACAATCGAAGCATACTTCATTGCATTTCCGGCCGTCATTTCATCAAAATTGGATACAGCCAAGCCATAAACCATACTCTGTTTCAAATAATCGTCTACCGCCAATGCAATGCCTAACTTGAAATCGGGATTGTTTCCACGGTCCACATAACTCTTCAGCACTCCATAATCATTCAGATATGCCAACTGAGCCATTTCCTCCGGCATCTGTATCGCTCCGGGTTGCAGCAGACTTTCGTCTGCGCAAGCCGTCAACATGCCTAGAGCAACCGCTCCCAACAATAACTTATTATAATGTTTCATAGTTCAATCAGTTAGATTTAGGTTATTTATATACAGGTGAAAAAGTCTCGAACGCAACGCCACGTGTCTGGACAACTAAAGTATCTTTTGTCTGATACTGTTTTGTTCCGAAATCAATTGTATATTCCAGGTACAATGCATTCCGGTCCTTATTTCCCCAGCTGTTCTTCTCTCCTTTCTCTACAAACTTACCGGAACCGCTAGCCATATATCCATCGGTACCCGAAGTAATGGTACATTCATCAGCATCATTGAATGTCAGCAACAAATCACAAGTCAACGTGTTTGTACCTACCGTTGTCGATACAGGAAAAACAGCAGTGGTCAGATTACGGGTAGAGACACTACATATCTCATCATCCTCTACATATTCCTCATGACGATTGACTGTGGTAGTCGTTCCTCCTTCAGTTATCACATCAACTCCACGACGCAGATATTCTGCATCCCATTTGTTAATGTATTTCACACAATAAAGCACATAGTTCTTCGGAGCGGTATCCCACATTTCCGAGTTAGTCCAAGGTGCACCACTGACTTTCGGAACTCCCGACAGAATTGAATCGGCATTGACTACACCTGTCATACGGAGTGGAATGACATATGTATTATCCAAAGCCTTCTCATCATTGAAGAAGGCATCGGTAAACTGCACTTCCACCCCTCCCATCAGATTTTCATTTTCATTCAGTACAATCTGTTCAGAAGCCAATGAATAATAGTTTGAAGGCATGGGCATGACCGGCGTTGTTCCATCCTCGAAATAAAGGTTATCACATAACGATTCATCGACCATAACATCAATCACCGTAGAACCGGTTCCGCTATAAGCACCTCCCATTGTAGCATAAATCTTACATTTATGCTCGTTGTCAAGCGAGGTATCGTAGGTATCTTCTCCCATCACCAAGGTACGCACAGGCGACTGATAAGCAAAATAAACGGTAGAATAATCGTAATTCGAGAACTCCACATCTCCATTATGGCAAGATGAGACTAAAAAAGCAGAAGCTCCCGCTACAAGTATAGAAAGTAAATTAGCTTTTCTCATATTTCAATCATTTAATCAATCAAACATTTTACCATCCCTGATTCTGCACAAAACCGAAATTCAATACCTGATCATAAGGAATAGGTCCATAGTTCATAAAAGGCTGATAAGCGCGTTCTTCCACTTCAACCGGAGTATACTGCTGTACATTATTGGATTGCGTAATATTCACCCCTTTAGCGCTCTCAGTCAGATTACTTTCCCAACGACGTAAATCATAGAAACGGATATTTTCGAAACAAAGTTCCAAACGGCGTTCATTACGGATCAGTTCGCGCATTCTAGCCTGGTCATTCTTGATACTTTCCAGATAAGCATCACCATTATCGGCCCCTACTCCCGCTCTGGCACGGATAGCCTTGATAACCTCGTACGCACTGTATGCATGGTTACCCTTTCCCTGTGGGCCCCAAGCTTCATTCGCAGCTTCGGCATAGGACAAGAATATTTCCGTATAACGGATACGGGCTGTATAATGTTTTTGCTCGGTATTATAAACAGGGTTCGGATTACAGTCACTGCGCAAAAGCTTACGCAAATAATAACCAGTTCGGGTTGAATATCCCGATTCACGGTTCAAGGCATCGTTATTCGTTCCATAGGAACCGGTAATGATTTCCGTATTATTCGGCCCTTGAACACCTCCATTATATAGAATATAGGTACCCAAACGCGGGTCACGGTCTGCGTACGGATTGGCAGCATCATATCCGGAATTCGTATCGGTAATCGGATAACCGTTTGCCATCGGGAATGCATCCACCAGATTCTGCGTCGGATTAATACGTCCGTTTCCATACAAAGAAGGAGGATAATTATCACTCTCCAAGGTATTCGTTTCGTCGATGTCACCTCTCCAGATAATCTCAGCAGGAACTGCACCACCGCTCAGGCTTGCGATTTCTGTAGTATTGGTATACCAGGTATATCCGTCAGCATCCAGACCACTGACTCCACCGATACGGTCCAATACGGTAGCCGCATAGTTGGCAGCATTTTCCCATGAAACGGAAGAAGCTTCGTTAAAGGCCGGACTGGCAGCCATCAAAGTAGCCTGTGCACGGACAGCTTCTACAATACGTCCGCTTAGACGACCAGCCATAAAACTTCCGTTCACACGATCATACTGTGTAGCGGTCACCCCCATTGCTATATATTTCTGAGGAATTTCACTGTCAGCGTGCGACTTGTAATCCAATGGAAGCAGATCAATGGCCATTGCACAATCATCCAGAATCTGCTGCATACAATCTGCATAAGTATCGCGCGGCAAAGAGAAATCCGAACTGGCATCTTCAGATACGGTCTTGATGGGAACTCCAAGCAACTGCCCGTCGGCCGACCAACCACCATGCGCTCTCAGAAGATAGTACATATAAATGGCGCGTAATCCGTAAGCTTCTCCTTTAAAGCGGTCTACAAACAAGGTCTGGACATTTTCCACACTCGACCACTCTACTCTGTCAACTCTTTCAAGAAACATATTCAGATACTGAATCGCATTAAAACAGTTCTTCCACTGTGAAGTAGGATCGTTCTGGGCAGTCCATGAACCGGTAGCCATACTGCGCCACGTATTGGTATTGTCATTGGATACAGCATCATCGGTAGCGACGTCACTGGTAGGCGACGTATTATACGGAAGCAATATATAGGCATTCGCTATGATTCCTTGCGCATAATCCGGTTCACCATACATTGCATCCAAATCCCGGTTGTTCTCTATCGCCGGTTCGAACAAATCGTCACAGGCGGTAAACAACAATAGAAACATGAATAGTCTGATTATATTTTTCATATTACATTCCTTTATTATGATTAGAAAGCTATCTTAACACCCAAATTGTAGAAACGTGTCTGTGGTGCAGAACCTACATTCATTTCCAGTAATTCACGTTCTTTCGCAATAGTCAACAGATTAGAACCGCTCACATACACAGCCGCTTCTTTCAAGAATGTCTTTTGAAGCAGTCTCTTCGGAAAATCATAAGTCAGTTGTACTTTCGCAAGATCGAAACGATTCGTCTTATACAGCCAGAAGGTTGAATTACGGAAGTTATTGTCACCGGTCTGTGTGGTCAACCGTGGATAAGTAGCCGTAGCAGCCGTTTCTTCAGTCCATCGGCCACGTACCACTTCCGAATATTTACCGTCACCATAAACCCAGTAATAAGAACTACTCTTCATTCCATACCCTCCGAAACCACCTGTTCCAAGTGCAAAGAAAGTGAAATTCTTCCATTTTGCAGTGAAATTAAGGCCCAAAGTAAATGGAGAACCATACCAGGCCCCACGACCCAGATAAACCTCATCCTTACTGTCGATTACACCGTCTCCATTCTGATCCTTATATTTCAGATCTCCCTTACGGACCGTACCTCCGAAATTTTGTGTAGGTGAATTGGCTACGTCTTCATCACTTTCAAAAAAGCCCAGACACTCCAATCCCCAAATTCCGTCAATCGGTTTTCCAACCCGATTCTGGTATTCATATTCATTGTTTTCGTCCCGTTGGGTGATTTCCGTATTATAATATGTCCCTGTAACGCCAAGCGACAGATCAGCTTCACCCACTTTTTTATTGAAGTTTACGGCAAAATCAAAACCTATACGTTTGTTGTTGTTATAGTTTACATAAGGAACAAACGACGCTTCCGGATAATAAGTAGAGAAATAGCTTGGAAACAAAGAAGTTGACTGAATAGGTAATCCCTCAACCGAATTGATAAAGAAGTTCGCATCAGCAGTTACCAGCCGGTTCCACAAAGATGTTCTGAGACCTGCAGTAAATTCTTTACGCTTTACAAAAGTCAGATCCTCATTGGCACCATGTATGGAATTGGTTGATTGCAATGAAGTTCCATCATGCCATCCCCACCTGGCACCATCGGCCTGTGTATAATTGGCAGCGTACATATAATAATCCGAAAGGTCGATATCCTGATGCAGGATACTTCCGGAAACATTCAGCATCAATTCATCCACCACCGGAGAATCTTTCAAAAAATCTTCTTCATGTAATTTCCAAGCCAAAGTCAATGCCGGAGAGAAAGCGTTACGATGTCCTTCAGCCAGCTTTGCCGAATGAACGGCGGCACCGCTGAAGTCGGCATAATACTTTCCTTTATAATTATACCCTAACTGAATACCCAGATTGGCATTACTTGTACGGTGATAAACGCCGGAATAGGTTTGTTGGAATCCGTTCACAATAAACATAGCCGACAAGTTATGAACCTTGTTGACCGTTGTCTTATAATCAAAATACGCCGACAAGGCTATAGTCTGGTTATCCGTACTTCCACTGATAGTCTGCTGACCGGTTTTCTTATCCGTCCCTTCATAAGTAAAATCTGTAATCAAATCGGAACCGTTATAATTCGACCACGTCGGAGTATATATCCTATACTCATTATCATATGATGTATTATAGGATGTTGCATAGTCGACAGCAAACAGGAAGTGGAAAGACAACCCTTTCAATAACTTGTCCAACTTAAAATCAAGTCCGGTATCGAACTGGAATTGACGGCTGGTATATTTATTATAACCGGCAGCATAATAATCGGCAAAGATATTACGTTGGTCTACCTGACTTCCTCCCAGGAAATACCCATTAAAAATATTGCTGTTCGTCCCCATCAAAGTCTGTGCTGCCAATGAATTCGGATCAATATAGCTCAACGGGATCAGAGGAGCGAAACGGTTAGGTCGCATACTGGCTGCTTCTGTCCAATAATCATATGTCTCACCATCTTCCGTTTCATAGGTAGTTCTTCCCGACCGGGTATCATAAAAAGTGGCATTTGCATTGGCAAAAGCTGTGATATCATCATTGATCGTCACATCCACATTACCACGTATGTTCAGACGTCCTGTATAATTATTGGCTACTTCTCCGAAATTAAAGATATCACTCTGACGATAATAGCCGATATTCGAATAGAAACGTGCCCTCTTGTTTCCACCCGAAAATTCTGCTGTAACGTCACTGCGGTTATAAGCCTTCTTCAAATAATCGGAAGAATAATAGTCTACATTCGGATAACGGTACGGATTGGCACCGGAAGCATAATTATAGATCTCAGTATCGCTGTACAGCGGGTCCAGTCCGTCATTTGCCAGAGCCTCATTATAAAGAGTCATATATTCGGCCGATCCCAAATACTTCGGATAACTTTTCGGTACATAAAAACCGGTATTGGCACGTACGTCAATCTGCAGCTTTTCCTGCTCCTTGCCCCGTTTGGTAGTAATATAGATAACCCCCTTTGAAGCCCGACTTCCGTAAAGCACTACGGCAGAGGCACTTTTCAGGAAAGTTATCTGTTCTATTTCGCTTGGAAGTACATTGTCCGCATCACGGGGAACCCCGTCTACCAGTACCAGATATCCGGCATTGTCACCGTCCATACCCCACAAAGAGTTTCCATTCCATCCTCCTACATATCCTTGCAGATTATCAAGGCTGTAAGTGCTGTAATTCTTATCATTCAATTCCTGCATATTGATTACCGAAACACCACCTGTCAAATCACTTTCTGCTACTTTGCGAAAAGCAATCTGAACCGACGGGTCTGCAGCATTCAACGAATCCGTTTCCAGTTCAGCAACCTCCTGTGCTCCCATATAATTTTGGGAAAAAGCTACAATGGCTACCGAAAGGATGAATCTTATATGTATATGTTTCATTTCTCCAATCTTTTAAATTATACATTTTCTGCTTTCGCTTACCATCCCGGATTCTGATCAAAACCTTCATACAGATATGTATCAGATGTTTTCAGCGGGAACCAGTAATGCTTAGCCTGGAACTCACGGGTCAGTATAACCTCTTCCCTCCAGTTTCTTACCTCAGCATCTTTAGGATCGTTGGTTTCGTACCATGCGTCGTCATATACACGGTCAAACTCCTGGGATGTCTTCACTGTATAAGGAGCTTCTGTCAAGAGCAGCCAGCGCTGCAGGTCATTGAAGCGGAAGCCTTCAAAAGCCAGCTCCACCGCCCGTTCACGACGTACTTCATCCATAAAGGTTTCTCTATTGCCGGTATAATCAGCGGGTACATGCGACATACCGACGCGGTCGCGTAATGTATTGATAGCATCTTCTGCTGTCTTCGGGAAATTCGATGCCTTACCGGTAGCCCCTCCGAACGCAGCGCATGCTTCAGCATACATCAGATAGATATCAGCCAAACGCATATAGGGTACATACATCTGCAGGTTATTGCTGTAGTCCTGAAGCTTATCATAACTATTTACCGTATGAGGTGCCAGTTTCTGGGTAAAATATCCGGTACGGCTACCATTCAGTTCAGCCCTGACATTACCTTCTGTATAAAGTTGGCTGTACTTATAGGCACTCATATCATTACCTACAGAAGCGTTGATGTATTCAAACCCGTCAAAAACGATATCATGATAAAAACGCGGGTCACGGTCACGGAAAGGATGAGTGTTGTCAAAACCGCCCCTCGGATCATCCAGACGGTAACCGTTAGCCATACCATAAAGATTCACATAATTGGCAGTCGGCTGATGAATCACATTATCATCCGGCACAACATTATTCATTTTAGGTCCGTAAGTTTTCGCAGCCTGATACGGGCTTATGTTGATTCCGAATGCCGGCCCACGGAATATGGCTTCAATAGATCCCGGCTGTAACCATCCCTGTCCGGATGTATAGAAAATATCGCTATAGCAGGAGGAAGCACTGCTGGAACGTTTATGGTCATAGACATCGTCATACTTGAATTCGGCCAATCCATATTGTGTCTGGCCGCTTTCCACCAATGTCAGCAATTCGCCGAAAGCTTCTGCCGCTTCCTTACAATATTCATTATTATAGTTATATGTATTTGAACCACCCGTCTGGGCACCGTTCTCCATCAACGGGCTACCTGCCCACAAATAGCATTTTCCCAAATAGCCAAGAGCCATTATCTTATTGATACGCAAGTCATTCTGTCCGGATGTCTGTGCACCTACCGTCGTATTATCCCAATTTATAGGCAACAAATCAGCAGCCTGACGAAAATCGGCGGCAGCTTTTACGGCAGCCTCCTGAAAGCTCAGGCGAGGCAGATTCAAACCGTCAGATTCCAGCACCTGGTCTATATATGGCATTCCTCCCAGATACTGCATCACTTCAAAATGCCACCATGCACGGAAGAAATAAAGTTGTCCGGCTATCAGGTCACGTTCTTCCTGAGTTCCATCGGTCAACTGATTCAGGTTCGCCAGTCCCATATTGGCTTTACGTATGCAATACCAGGCATGCGCCCACAAGCGATGGTCCATACGGTCACTTGATGTAGGATTACAAGTACGTGCCGCATCCAGCCAGCATCCGTCCTGTCCCATCATTCCACCTTGCCATGCCCAGAAATTACCTATATCAACTTGATGAACCATGTGCCAGTCGGCTTCAGTATTCATGATTTCATCATCTCCCCAGTTAAAAGAAGTTGTCCAGTAACAATTGGTCTTGTCTGGAATACAGTTGTATATTTCTTCTACAAACCCCTGGAAGTTCGTAAAAGTCTTGAATGCATCACCTTCAGCCACAACGGTGTCCGGATCTTTGTCCAGATAATCTTCACAAGACGACATACCCAAGGCAAATACAAACAGGCTACTGTACAACAATGTCTTATATATATTTTTCATGGCCTTCTATATTATAATGTGAATTTAATACCCAAATTGAAACGTTTCATTGTAGGATAGGCACCTTGATTGCTGGCTCCGGAGAAATTGGATTCACGGTCATCAGGCATACGGGTCCATACCCACAAGTTATTGCCGTTCAAGAACACTCTCAAATTACGGATCCCCAGTTTCTTAACCCATCCGCCATCAAATGTATAGGCTATTTCCGCATTTTTCAGACGGATATATGAACCGTCATACAGGTTCTGTGTACCCGTGTTATAACTTGGAGTAGTTGTAAAACGTGGTACCACGACATCCGGATTGGTATTATCCTTCGACCACCATGTACCTTGATCGTATACGGTATTCAAACGGTTGGCAAAACTGGTCAATGTAACATCACGGGTCACATTCGTTACTCCATAGAACTGTACAAATGCACTGAATCCTTTCCATTCGAAACCGATAGAAGCGTTATATGTATTCTGCGGTGTACTGGAATAACCGTAAGGAATATTATCCTGTGAATCGATGATCCCGTCCGCATTAAAGTCAATGATATAATAGTCACCCGGAAGCTTCTGGTTATCGTTCGTATCATGTTGAGGACTACCATAAATCTGGTCGAATGTATTCAAATGACCGGTATCAACATAGGCATGGGTCTGACCGATGCTGAATCCCGCATCTTTCTGGTAAGCCGGAGCCAAAGCCGGGTCATCATGTTTGATAATCTCATTCTTGGCATGCGTCATACTGAAATTACCCCAGAAACGCATCTGGTTCTCCAACACCTTATTGAAGCGCAGTTCCAACTCATAACCGTGAGTCTTCACTTCACCCAAATTAGCAGCCGGAGCCGTCATTCCAAAATAAGGTGGAACAGAACGGCTGTCACCGGTTACAATGATATCCGTACGACGGTCACGGAAAACTTCCACTGTTCCTGCAAACAGACCTCCCAAGAATGAATAATCAATACCTAGATTAAACTTACGGACGGTTTCCCAATGAATGTCCGAGTTACCTACAGCCGATTCACGGTACCATGTATAAGGACTCAAAGATTGCGTCAATCCCATGGGAGTAGAACCATTAGTACCACCGCCTATAGCCCATTGAGTAAGATACAACCAACGGTCGGTTACATTATCATCTCCAATTTCACCATACGATACACGTACCTTCAACATATCCAGAAACTTCTTGGAAAAATTCATGAACTTTT
>ULQU01036292.1_pt1 | contig 74452 bp, 61 predicted proteins | sample 1954841 | NCBI WGS metagenome assembly ULQU01 (sample SAMEA4835664, study PRJEB28245) | human gut metagenome | biome: gut microbiome; material: fecal sample | place: Denmark | collected 2008
ATGCCGCCCACGAAGCATTCTACGGCTATCACCATAAGCAGCAGACCCATGAGTCGCATCATTACGTTGTTGCCGGTCTCGCCGAGCACGCTTACAAGGCGTGTTGAGGCCCGTAGTATGAAGTACGTCAGTATGTAGATGAAGGCTATCGAGCCTACAAGTATGCCTTTCATTGTGATGGTGTGGGCGTCGCTCATCAGCACGATGGTGTTGGCTATGGCGCCGGGGCCGCAGAGCATGGGTATGCCGAGCGGCGTTATCGATATGTCGTCGGCGTAGGTCTTTATCTCGTCGGGGTTCAGTTTTACGTGCGTGTAGCGTGCCTGGAGCATGTCGTAGCCAATCTTGAATATTATCACTCCGCCGGCTATGCGGAATCCGTTGGTGGATATGCCGAAGAACATGAAGATGAACTGGCCGGCGAAGGTGAACACGATGAGGATGAGCACGGCCGTTATCGTGGCGCGCTTGACTATCGAGCGGCGCTGCTTGTCGCTCATGCCGTGGGTCATTGTAAGGAATACCGGCATGGTGCCAAGCGGGTTGGCAAGTGTGAAGATTGACGTAAGGCACAACAGTGCGTAAGGCAGTAAAGTTTCCATAATCTTGATTTTTTTTGCAAAAATATAAATTATTTAAGAATTAGCAGCTTTACTGTCGGAAAATTATGCTTTGTAAGCCTTGTCCGTGTCCTGTTTGGTGCCGCGGCGGCGTCCAGGCTGCCGCGCATGCGGCCTGAGGGTAGGGGTTCCCCCATTGATTTTAGGGCTTTTCCTTTGGGGTTGTCAATAATTTTTCGTTCCTTTGCAAGCAAATAACATTAAAAACGACTATCAACATGAAACGACTTATCACTCTGGCGCTCCTTGTCCTGGCACTTGTTATGCCGGCAACGGCGCAAAGCTATTATGAGAGCAGATATTACAACCACTCCACAGGACGGCTCGACTACGGCGTCGGCAACAGCTGGCTTGACTCGGGCGATATGTATTACGGATTGAGGATAGGCCCGTCGTTCTCCAAGGTTAACTCTGACGACGCCGAACTCGACGGCGGCAACTGGCAGACCGGTCTTAACCTGTCCGTAATAATGGGCATTCCGCTTACCAGCGAGATGCCTCTCTACATCGAGACCGGACTGTCTTACACCGAGAAGGGCGGCAAGAAGAAGGTGACCAGTCTCGAGGGTAAGAAGAAGATGACCTACGACCTGAACTACCTCGAGATACCAATCGTGCTGAAGTACATCTACGACATCGACGGACACTTCACCGTGCAGCCTTACTTCGGCGGATACCTGGCATGCGGTATCAGCGGCAAGATAAAGAACTACGGTAAACGTGAGGCCTTCAACTCGTTCTCTGACGACGCCTTCCAGCGCTTCGACGGCGGACTGCGCTTCGGCATCGGCGCCGGCTACGAGATGTTCTACGCCGACCTGGCCTTCGACCTCGGACTGTCAAACATCTGCCACGACATGTTCGATACGTCGCACAACCGCAGCCTGACGCTCAACTTCGGCGTCAACTTCTGACATCAAGGCGCCGGCCGGACTTCCAGGTTTAGTGTCGCGCGCATTGCCGGTTAAACCATACTGCCCGCCCTTCCTCGAATGAGAGGAAGGGCGGGCTTTGTTTATTATTATGTTTATTTGGGGGAGTATGGATAAACATCCGTTATCTTAATTGTGGCTGGAAAGTACGGCAATTGTGTTTATAGTGGCCGTAATCCCTTTTTACATAATTCTTATTGCGTGACGCCACATGATAGGGAAATGTCCGTAAAGATTACGAATTTCCCTATCATGGTTTAGGGAAATCATTTTGCGTGGCATGTTTTTTATTGCCAACTTTGCAGCAGAGAAAAAGACACGGCGGCGACATAACGTCACAGATGTTAGAAAACGTTATCAAATACAGGTTGCGTTAAACCGTCGGAGAGTAAAACAATCAAACAGATAACAACCACAAAAAGACTACGGTTATGAGAAAGATTATGATTTGCATGATGGCTGTAATGACGGGCTTTACATTCGCCAGCGCACAGCCGGGCAAGCCGAAGAAGGCAAAAGGGGTTAGGAGAGTTGAAGTGGTTGCACCGGGCCACGGAGTATACGTAAGCAGGACCATTAGCGCAATACCGTCGAAGAGCATATATGTAAGTTTCAACGGACTGCAGTTCATCTACGACGAAGGCGGCAGATATTACCGTAAGCTTGCGCCGTCGAGATTCGAGATAGTACGTCCGCCGGTGGGACTTCTTGTCAAGAAGGTGTACAAGCCGAAGACCTTCAGGCGCAACAAAGAGAAACTTTATCTCTCCGACGGAGTGCTTTATAAGAAGGTCAAAACACCACACGGTACCATGTATAAGGTGGTAGGGTTCATGTAAGACGGCATCTTCATGACGCACAGGCTGTTTTTCAGAATATTATTGTAAATTGTTTAAATAAAGAATAGGAGACTACATTATGAAAGAACTTAAAGTATTGGCAATGGTGATAATGCTCGCCGCCGGCATGCAGGCGGCCGCACAAAACGACACAACGCGCACCGGCAAGGCCGGCAAACCGTCGAAAGAGGAAATAATGAAGAAAAGATGGCATGCACTGGCCGGCCGGATGATGCTCACCGACAAGCAGACCGAAGAGTTGGAGGGCACATACTGCGACTACATGAAGGAACTCGCACAGTTGAGGGCTGATAAGCGCGGCGACAGAAAAGAGGCAAGGGCTGACATGGACGGAAAGAAGAATGGCAGACTGCAAATGTCTGACGAGCAGGTGGCCAAGATGACCGTCAACGGCTTCGACATTCAGCGCAAGCGCATAGACATAAAGGAAAAATACTTCAAGAAGTTCAGCAAGGTGCTCTCTGCGCGTCAGGCCAACTATCTGCTGAAGCACGGCGGAATGAAGCAGGGACAGAAAAAGCGCATGAAGAAACAGGATGGCAAGAGAACGATGCCCCGCAAACGCCTTGCCACTGGTGTGTAAGCGATACACAGGTAGAGGCTTGACTGCCCGTCAGGCAGTTGTAGAATGAAAGCCGCCGGTTTGCCGGCGGCTTTCATTTTGTCATGACATGCTTGTTTACAGCCATTCAACATAATACCACGGCCGCATTGCGGCGCGTTATGTCAGTTGAATATCTTGACACCTATGAACAGCGTGCGCGGCTGCGTGGGGCCATAGAAATATTTTGAGTCGCGGTCGGCACCCTTGTCAAGGTCCTTCTGAAAGGCGTTGAATATGTTGTTAACGCCGCCGTTGAACTGCAGTTTCAGATGGTCGTTCAGCACGAAGGTGTAGTTGAGCTTCAGGTTTAGGTCCATGAAGTCGGGCGTCTTCTCCATCCTGTCTTTCTCTATGTATCCGGCGAAGTGGGGCACGAGCATGCTGCCCGTGTAGACACCCGACACAGAGAAGTCGAAGTTTTTGAGCGGAGCCGAGGTGAAGGTGAAGTAACCGTAGCAGTCGGGCGTGCGCGTCATGCGCTTTGTTGGCGCCACGTCGGGGTCGCTGCTCCATGCCAGCGCCTCGGTGTAGCGGCTCTGCTGCACGGTGAAGCCCAGCTGCAGCTGCGCCTCCTTGCCGTGGGCTATCTTGTAGTCTATGTTGGCTCCGTAGACGCGTGCCCCGTGGCCGTTGCGGCGCTCCTGTATCTTGGTGCCCGTGGTCTCGTCGAAGCCCGTCTCCTCGAGGTAGAACACGTCGTCGAGCATGGTGTAGAAGCCCTCTATGAGCAGGTTTGAGCTGAAGTGGCCCAGGCTGAAAGCCCAGTCTACCGAGCCGCTGAAGCTGTTTGAGCGTTCGGGCTTCAGGCCGTCTGCCAGCTTTATCATCATTGCCTCGCCGCCCACGGCAGCCACGTGCAGGTCTTCGTCGTAAGCCTGCGGCGCCCTGAATCCGGTAGACCATGTCAGTCGGCCCTGCAGCCTGTCGGTGGGTTTCCACAGCAGGTTGACGCGCGGACTGAATATCACGTTGTCGACAAGGTTGTGCTTGTCGAGCCTGAATCCGGCAAGCAGCGTCAGGTATCTCATCTTCCATTCGTTCTGCAGGTACGCCCCGGCAATCCTCACATACTGTTTCAGGTCGTGGCCGTAGCCTGTCATGACGTCGTGAAGTCCGTTAAACTGGTATTCAAAGCCTCCCGTCAGCGTGGCAGGCGCGAACAGCATGCGGTCGAAGTTGCCCGAGTACATGGCTCCGCCCACGGCCGTAAGGTCGTCGGTGGTGCCGTAGGCGTTGGCGTCCATGCCCGCGCCGTAGTAGCTGTCGCGGTCGGTGTGCTGCACCGAGCCGTACACGGACAGCTTGTGCTTGTATTCGTCCATGAATAAGTCGTAGGTCAGTCCGCCGCTGTTTATCACGTGGCGCGTCTGCTCGGTTATGTCGGTTTCGTGCGGCTGCAGGTCGAACTTGTTGCCTCCGCGGCGGAATTCGTTTGTCGTGTGGTATTCAACGCTGAGGCGGCTGAACTGCGTTGGGCGGTAGTATCCCCTCAGTCCGAAGGTGTTCATGTTGAGCTTGCCCAGCTCGGAGAAGCCGTCGCTGTCGGCATCATAAGGGTTGCGGTTTCTGTAAGCCTGGTAGAATGCCACGCCGTATGTGCGGTCCTTTGACACGAGCGAGGCGTTGGCGCCGAAATACTGCTCCCATGTCTTGCCGCCGAGGTTCGACATCGTTGAGTTGACCTGGAACGAGTTGTTTATCGGGTCCTTGGTTATTATGTTGATGGTGCCGCCCACGGCGTTGGCGCCAAACAGCGCCGAGCCTCCGCCGCGCACCACCTCTACGCGCTCGATCATGCTTACGGGTATCTGCTCCAGCCCGTACACGCCCGACAGCGCGCTCATAACGGGGCGGCTGTTGATGAGCAGCTGCGAGTAAGGACCCTCGAGACCGTTGATCCTTACCTGCGGGAATCCGCAGTTCTGGCAGTTGTTCTCCACGCGCAGTCCCGACTGGTAGCTGAGCGAGCGGGCAAGGTCGGTAGAGTTGACCGTCTCGAACAGCTTGCTGTTCATCACGTTAACCACCACGGGGGCTGCCTTGCGGTTGGTCTCGTTCCTGTTGGCCGAGACAACCACCTCGTCCATCATGATGTCCTCTTTCTCCATCACGAAGTGCAGGTCTACGGTATATTCGTTGCTCACCACAACCGTCTTGGTCTGCGCGGCGTAGCCCATCAGCTGCACCTTCAGCGTGTATTTGCCTGCCGGCACGTCCTTCAGGCGGAAGTGTCCGTCGTAGCCCGTTACGGTGCCCATGCCGTTCTCAACAATCAGCACCGTGGCGTATGCCAGGTTTTCCTCCGTCCCTTTCTCTATTACGTGTCCTGTTATGATGTTGCCCTCTTTCACCGTGCTGGGTTCAACGGGATGGGCCGTCCCTGCCAACGGGCACAGCAGGCCCGTCAGAAATAGTAATATTTGTTTCTTCATTTATTTCTTTAAAATACGGAATATCCGGCCATGGCGGCACAGCAAGCCTGTGTCGTCACGGCATTGATAAAAAATGTCGGGGTAAAAAAGTGATTTATGAAAATGAAGAAACGGGAGGCGCGCGCAGGTATATGCCCGAATTGTAGTCGGGCGTGGCGTGTGCCACTACATATTCGCTGTAGCTTGCGTGAATGAGTTTCACGTCGGGCGCCTCAATCTCGACGGCTGGCCCGGCTTCGAGCGAACTGAAATGTGTCAGGTAATGCAGCACGAGCGTCTGCCCCGTAGGGTGGCTGTGCTTGTCCTTGAAGGGGTGTGAGTGTACAACCATCACGCCGTTGACCACATGCACGTGGGCGTACACCGAGATTATGGCATAGTAGGCCATAAACACGGTAAGCAGCATTGCGGCGCATGCCCTTGTCAGCGTTCGTGAGCGTTGTGTCATATCCGCCGGCAAAGATAAGAATAATTTATCTGAAAAACGGCGCGCCAAGTGTTTTTTTATCGTGCAGGCGGTGTACTTGGCGTGCGCCGCGTGCGGCGCCGGTGCCGGCTGCGCGTCGTTTGGTGTGCCGTGTCCTTGCCTGCCTGAGGCGTCCTCTTGCCGTGCGTTATGCCGCCTTCGGCGCTGTAATAGGCGGCGTTCCGGTTTGTAAGCCGGGGCGTGCGCACGGCTTACGGTCCGTACGCGGCGGCCGCGTGCGGATTGTCGTGTGTAAGTAAGGCGGGTGGTTTATGTTATTGTTTTTGTGTCGGCCCGGCTGCGCCGGGTAGAGGTGGCTGTGGCGTGTCACTGGTTGAAGTCTGACGCGTTGATGTATCCCCGGGCAACGGCCTTGACCATCAGGTCGGCGATGTTGCGCGCGCCGAGCTTGGCGAAGAGGCGCTTGCGGTGTGTCTCAACCGTGTTCTCGGATATGTAAAGCATGTTGGCAATCTCTTTCGATGTGTATCCGCGCGCCAGCGCCTTCAGTATGTCTATCTCGCGCTCAGACGGGTGCTCTATGCGGTGGTGGTACGTGGAGAACTTCTTCTTAAGTCCGGGGCAGAGGTACTGCTCGCCGTTGGCCACGGCCGTTATGGCGTCGACCATCTGGGTGAAGTCGGTCGACTTGAACATTATGGCGTTGACGTCCTTGTCGAGCATGCGCCTTAACAGCCATATCTCTTCGTGTATGGTGTTTACGATTATGCGCGCGCCGGGGTGGGCTTCCCTTATCTTGTCGATAAGCTCGAAGCCGTCGATGTCGGGCATGCCGATGTCGATTATGTAGACGTCGAATTTCCTGTGGGGTAACATATTAACAAGGTCGGCAGCGCGGATGAATATTTCCACGTTGTCGACTCCGCAACCATGCATGAGGCTCTTGAAACCTTCAAGTATGAGCGCATGGTCGTCAACTATTGCTACTGAAAGGCTTTGCAGCAAATATTTTTGTGACTCGTTCACAGGGGCAAAATTATACCATACGTTCATATTTGCAATAACGGAAATCCGTGGTTTTGTTAATTTATGTTTGTTTTGGCGTGGAAAAGGGGGTTGCCTGCGGCTCCCCTTTTCCTGTTTGCGGTGTTGCGGCGGGCTTATCCGTGGTTTACGGTCAGCCTTACGGTGGTCTTGCCTGCGGTTGTTTCGGTGGTCAGTCTGCCGCCTGCGGCCTCCGCCCTTTGCTTCATGGTGCGCCTGCCTATGCCTGCGCCCTGTGCGCCGGCGTAGGTGCCGTTGTCGGTTATGGCAAGCGTTAGCGTGCCGTCGCTGTCGTCGAGCGTCACTTCTATGGCCGTTGCGCCTGAGTGTTTCACGGCGTTGTTGACGGCCTCCTGCGTTATGCGGTACAGCTCGAGGGCGGTCGTGTCGGCCAGTCGTGACCAGTCGGCGCCGTCGGGCGTTGCGTCGAAGCTGATGTCTATGCCCGATGCTTCGGCCGTGCGCATCAGGTAGTCTTCGAGCACGAGCCTTATGTCGGCGTAGTTGAACTCTGGCGGCATCAGTTCGTGCGATATGCGCCTTGCCTGCTCGCGGCACTCGTTTATCATGCCCTTCAGCTTCTCGGCGCGGCCTGCGCCGTCGTCATGCGCGCCGTTGTCCGTGCCGCCGAGGTAAAGCTCTACGGTGTAGAGGTCGTTGCACACGCCGTCGTGCAGCTCCTTGGCCAGGCGCGAGCGCTCGCTCTCGAGGCCGTCGATGTAGCGGCGCGTCAGTCGGCGGTCGGTGTCGGCCTTGAGCCGGGCAAACTCCGCCTCGCGCTCGCGTGCCTTGCGCCGCTGCCTCTGCACGTAGGTGTATATCAGCACCGCGCACGCCAGCACGACGAGTGCCGTCACGGCAAGGTACATGCGCGTGCGTGCCAGTTCGGACTCGCTGCGCGCCAGCTCGAGTTCCTTCTCGGCAGCCTTGTACTTAGCGTCGAGCTGACGCAGGCTCTCGGCCTTGTCGGCCTCGAACAGGCTGTCCTTCAGCGCTACGGCCTTGCCCTGCGTCTCGTATGCCTTGCGCCACTCTCCCAGCGCTGCCCACGCCTCGTGCATGTTGTTGTAGCAGTCGTAGACTATGAAGGGCATCGACTCTACACCTTTGGTGGATAGTATCTTGTCGAACAGCTCAAGGGCGTTATGCCACCGCTTGTGGTTCACCTCGATGCTGCACAGTATCTGGTAGTAGGCCACGAGCGCCATCGTGTCGTCGGTCTTGGCGGCCAGTTCCGTGCTGCGCTTGCGCCACAGTGCCTCGGCATTGGCGTCGCCCATGCGGTCGGCCACGGCCACCATGTATGCCGCGGCGTTGAGCGCCGGGGCGTGCTGCTCCAGTTCGAGCGAGTACTGGTAGCCTTCGGCAAGCAGCGCGGCGGCACCCTTGTTGTCGCCGCACATCAGGAATATCAGTCCGTCCTGCGTCAGCACCTGCGCCTTGAACGCCTTGTCAGTGCACCGCCTTGCCCACTCGGCTGTCAGTCGCGCGTAGTATGCCGCCTGTTCCTTGTGCTGCATGTCGATGTGCAGCGTCGCCATGTTAAGGTAGAGGGCGGCCGCCTCCTGCCGCGCGTCCTCGTCGGCGTTGCGCTTGAAGCTCTCCGTGGTACACATCTTCATTGCCTCGTCATAGTGTTTCATTGCCTCGTCTATCTTGCCCATGGTGCGCAGGTAGACGCCCATCGACGAGTTGACGCCTATCATGGCCACCGTGTCGCGGCTGCGCCTGGCAGCCTCCATGGCTTGGCCGGCGATGATTACGGCCGAGTCGTTCTTGCCGGCGGCGTGCAGCTCGTCGGCGCGCTGCCTCAGTGCGTCCGTATTGCCTTCGCAATATGCCGCCGCTGGCGACAATATCAAGGCAATTGTGGCTAAAATCTTTCTGATTGTCATATTAGCAGGTATTAAGGTTTCACTTTTGCAAATATAAATAAAAAATATTATATAATTGCATAATTATACGATTATTTGGAATACGTTGCAGGTGGTCCTTGGCATGGTTGTGCGTCGGTAGTCTGACGTGTTGGTGTACAGGCATTTGCAAAAGGCCGTGTCCCAGAGTGTAAAAGACCGTGTCTTGCGCGCCTGAAGGTGGCCTTTTGCGACATGAAAGGATGCCTTTTGAAAATCAGCTTCAGACAAGGCCCGTAATCGGGCTTGATATGGCACAGGATAACAACTCGTGTCATAAAAAATAATAAAAACGGATATTGTGCGTTAATATGTTGGATGAACGACACGGAACAGAATGAAAACAGTTACGGCCACGTGTTGAAATACACTGGTATCTTCGGCGGCGTGCAGGGGCTTAACATACTTATAAGCCTTGTGCGCAACAAGCTCGTGGCCCTGTTGCTCGGCCCTGCCGGCATGGGACTGGCCGCCTTGTTCAATTCCGTAGTCAACTTCGTGTCGCAGGCTACGAGCTTCGGCATCTCGTTCAGTGCTGTGAGGCATCTGTCCGAGATATTCGACAGCGGCGACAGCGTGCGCATAAGGACTTTCGTCAACACGGTGAGGGCGTGGTGCGCCGTGGCCGCCCTGCTGGGCATGGCCGTGTGTGTTGCTTCGGCTCCGGCCGTCGGCCGCTACGTGCTCGACGGCGGCAGCCACATGCTTGAGATAATGGCGCTGGCGCCGGTGGTGGCCATGCTTGCCGTGACAGGAGGCGAGACGGCCATACTCAAGGGTGCGCGCCGCCTGCGCGAGCTGGCCGTGGCCCAGGTGTGCATAGTCGTCCTGTCGCTCGTTCTTTCCGTTCCCCTTTACTGGCTGTTGAGGTATGACGGCATAGTGCTTGTCATCTTCGTCACTACCGCCGTCAACATGCTGTTCACTGTAAGGTATTCGTTCAGGCTGTTTCCCGTTGGCGACCTGGCGTGCGTGGTGCGCAGGCTGGGCGTGCGCGGCGTGGCGGCATGGCTGCGGCGTTTGCTTGCCGACGGCAGCGGCATGGTGCGGCTTGGCGTGGCTTTCATAGTGTCGGGCGTGTTCGGCAGCGGCGCCGAGATGATAATAAGGTCGTTCCTCAACAACTATGCCGACCTTAACACCGTGGGACTGTACAACGCGGGCTACGTAATGGCCGTTACCTACGCCGGCATGGTGTTCTCGGCCATGGAGACCGACTATTTCCCGCGCCTGTCGGCCGTCAACCACGATACGGCTGCCGTCAACCTTGCCGCCAACCGCCAGATTGAGGTGTCGATACTCATGATATCGCCCATGCTGACGCTGCTCATAACCATGCTCCCGATACTGATACCGCTGCTTTACAGCGGCAGGTTCGTGGCCGTGGTGCCCATGGCGCAGGTGGCCGTGCTGTCGATGTACGCACGTGCGGCGATGCTGCCCGTGGCCTATATAACGCTTGCCAAGGGCCATTCAAGGGCTTACATGGTAATCGAGGGTGCGTCGGCCGTGGTCTTCGTGGTGCTTATGATAGTCTGTTTCAACGCCTGGGGGCTTGTAGGCGCGGGTGTGGCCGTGCTGCTGTCAAACGTGGCCGACCTTGTCGTCATTGTAATATACGCCGCCATGCGCTACGGTTACCGCCTGTCGCGCCAGGTGGTTGCATGCGCCGCCGTCCACGTGCCGTTGGGCCTCGTGGCTTATTTTGCCACGTTTGCCGGCGAGGCGTGGATGCGCGTGGCCGTCGGCGTGGCTGCCACGGCGGTGAGCACCGCCGTCTCGGCATACGTCATTTACAGGAAGACCACGTTGTGGAATAAGATAAAGGAGAGGATATTGTTAAGGACCGGGAAGTGAAAAGCCGCCTTTGGCGGCAGTGCGCAGCTTTCTTGTTACAGGTTGCCGGCCAGTCCGTTGTAGACTTCGAGGACGCGCTGCGCCACATTGTTGTTCTCGAAGCGTGATATATACTGCAAACCTTCAGCTATGCGTTCGTCGCGCCCAGGCGCTCCTTTGAGCGTCAGCTTAATGGCGTGCGCCATGGCGTAGGCGTCGTCGGGCGCCACGTACAGCGTGGCGTTGCCGCCAGCCTCCTCGAGGCAGCTGCCCGTGCATGCCACCACCGGCAGCCCGCTCTGTATGGCCTCGATGACGGGCAGGCCGAAGCCCTCGTAGCGCGAGGGGTAGACGCACGACTCCGCCATCTGGTATATCGACGGCAGGTCGTCGGTTGGCACGTTGTGCAGGAACATCACGCGGTCTTTAAGTCCGTTGGCAGCCACGTATTTCTTCAGCCTTTCGGCATACGGGGTCGACTTGCCCACTACTACCAGGCTAAGGTCGTCGGGCAGCAGCCTCAGTGCCTTTATGGGCAGCAGCACGTTCTTGCGCTCGTCAACAGTGCCCACGCTTACCACGTATCGTTCGGGCAGCATGTACTTTGTATGCACCTCGTGCATCTTCTTCTCGCTCTCGGGCAGTTTGTAGAACGAGCCGCAGCTCTGGTATATCACGTCTATCTTGTCGGCAGGCACGTCGCCGTATAGCATCACGTCGCGCTTGGTGCACTCGCTGGTGGCTATTATCTGGTCGGCCTCCTGGCACGTCTTGTGGAACTTCCATGCCATGAACTTGCGCTCCAGCCAGTTGTAGTATTCGGGATAACGCATGAATACGAGGTCGTGTATTGTCACGACGGTCCTTATGCCGGCCTCCCTTATGCCCGCCGGCAGTTCGCCCGACAGTCCGTGGTATATCTTGACGCCGTCGCGTACGAGGTCCTTCACCATGCCGCGCATGTGCCACATGGCGCGCGCAATGGCGTCGTTGTAGCCGTTCATGTAAACGTAGCGCATGTGCTGGTTCTCGGTAACCTGGCGCCTTAGTGCGCTGTTGCCGCGGTCGGGTGCGTAGAGGTTGAGAATGGTGCCGGGCTGGACTATCTTTTCGATGTCGTTGACCAGCGTCCTGGCGTAGTTGCCTATTCCGGCAACATCGCCGACGATGCTTTTGGCGTCGTATCCTATTGTCATTTCTTTTATGTCTGTTTGTTTTTTTCAAGTGTGTTTCCAGTCGTTGCGGCATGCCCTGTTGAGGCATGTGCCGGCGGCGGCGTCACCGTCGCAGGCCCATCTGTCGTGGCTCCACAGGTAGAAGCGCGGGTCGCGCCTTATGGTCTGTTCGAGCATGGCGAAGAACCTTTTGGTTATTTCGTGTTCAGGCAGCGATTCAGGTTCTGACGTGATGGGCTTGAATGTGTAGACGTACCTGCCGCGTTCGGGGCGTTCCATGTCAACGTAGAACACGGTGTCGCCCATGTTCCTCATTATGCGCTCGGCGCCGGTGAACACGGCCGTGTCGTGTCCGAGGAAGTTCAGCCGCAGGTGTATTGCCTGGTTCTTGGGCTTCTGGTCGGCTATGTAGCCGAAGATGTTCATCAGTCCCTGCTCCTTGAACGATACGAGGTAGCGCAGCACGTCCTGCTTGGGCACGCATACCCCGCCCATGTTCTGCCTTATCTTGATGAACAGGCGGTCTGACAGCTTGCACGACTTGGGCGTGTATATCAGTCCCACCACGGCCTCGTTGTGCCGCTTCAGTGTCAGGCCTATTGCCGAGAGCAGCTCCCAGTTGCAGTAGTGGCCCAGTATGGCGGCGCAGGGGCGGTCCTTGTCGAAGCTGTCTTCTATGGCTTCGGTGCCGCGGAACTCCACGTGGCGCATGAGCTCGTGGCGCGATATGGTCATCAGCTTGAGCGTCTCGGCGTAGTAGTCGCACAGCCAGTGGTAGAACCCACGCTCTATGGCGGCCAGCTCGCCGGCGTCCTTGCCGGGGAACGACGTGGCAAGGTTGCGCCTGACCACGTCGCGGCGGTAGCGCAGGGCGTGGTAGACTATGAGGTAGGACATGTCGGCCAGGGCGTAGAGCACCCTGAACGGTAGTAGCGACATGAGGTAGAGTGTCGCGTAAGCCAGTCCTTGGAGTAGTTTTGTCATGGTCTTATTTCAAGTAGTCGGTAGTGCATGTCGCGGTGGGCGTTGCGCCTGCGGCGGCGGTGGAGGCTGCCTGTAACGGTCTTCACTTACAGGCTTTGCATGTCATTAAGCTTCTTGTAGTATCCGTTCTGGGCCAGCAGCTCTTCGTGCGTGCCGCGCTCTACTATCTGCCCCTCGTGTATCACGCATATCTCGTCGGCGTTCTTGATTGTCGACAGGCGGTGGGCTATGGCCACGGTGGTGCGCGTCTTCATCAGGCGTTCGAGAGCCTGCTGCACGAGCCGCTCGCTCTCGGTGTCGAGCGCCGACGTGGCTTCGTCGAGTATCAGTATCGGCGGGTTCTTTAGTATGGCGCGGGCTATGCTCACGCGCTGGCGCTGTCCGCCCGACAGGCGGCTGCCACGGTCGCCTATGTTGGTGTCGTAGCCGTTTTCCGACTCGGTTATGAACTCGTGGGCGTTGGCTATCCTTGCCGCCGCCTCTATCTGTTCCTGCGTGGCGTTGTCGACGCCGAACGATATGTTGTTGCGGAACGAGTCGTTGAAGAGTATCGCCTCCTGGTTGACGTTGCCTATGAGCTGGCGCAGGTCGTGTATGGCCATGTCCTTGACGTTCACGCCGTCGATGAGCACCTCGCCCTCCTGCACGTCGTAGTAGCGCGGTATCAGGTCTACCAGCGTAGACTTGCCGCCGCCGCTCTGGCCCACTATGGCCACGGTCTTGCCCTTCTCGATGGTGAGGTTGATGTGGCGCAGCACCCACTTCTCGCCGTAGCGGAACGACACGTCGCGGAACTCTATTTTGCCGGTGAACTCCTTGACGTGCACCGGGTCGGCCTTCTCCTTTATGTCGTTCTCGGCCTTGAGTATCTTGTCTATGCGCTCCATCGAGGCCAGACCCTTCGGTATGTTGTACCCCGCCTTGGAGAACTCCTTGAGCGGGTTGATTATGCTGTAAAGTATCACCATGTAGTAGATGAACGTGGGGCCGCTGAGGCTCTTGCCGCCCAGCACGAGCATGCCGCCGAACCACAGCACGATGACTATCATCAGCGTGCCCAGGAACTCGCTCATCGGGTGCGCCATCTGCTGGCGCGTGTTCACGCGGCGTATGTTCTCGCGGTACTCGGAGTTAATCCTGTCGAAGCGGCGGTTCATCTTCTCCTCGGCGCAGAAGGCCTTGATGATGCGCAGTCCGCCGAGCGTCTCCTCCACCTGGCTCATCGTGTCGCTCCACAGCGCCTGCGCCTTGATTGACTTCTGCTTGAGCTTGCGCCCCACGAAGCCCATAACCCAGCCCATCAGCGGCACGAAGATGAGGGTGAACAGCGTGAGCTGCCAGCTGACGAAGAGCAGCGTGGAGAAGTAGAATATGATGAGCACGGGGTTCTTGAAGAGCATGTCGAGGCTCGACATTATCGAGCTTTCAACCTCCTGCACGTCGCCGCTCATGCGCGCTATGATGTCGCCCTTGCGCTCCTCTGAGAAGAAGCCCAGCGGCAGCGACGTTATCTTGCAGTAGAGCTGGTTGCGTATGTCGCGCACCACGCCCGTGCGGATGGGTATTATCGTTGCCGACGAGAGGAAGTAAGCACCCGTCTTGAGGAATGTCATGAACGCCAGGAAGAGGCCTATTACGAGCAGGGTGGTCGTTGCCCCCATGCTGCCTATCATCTGGTAGATGTAGTAGTCGATGTTGTTCATCAGCACTTCCTTCATGTCGCCGCTGCCCCACTGCATCAGTTTCTCGGGCACGCTGGCGTCCTGGGTCTTGAAGAGAATCTGCAGTATGGGGATGATGGCCATGAAAGAAAATATGTTCAATATCGCGGAAAGGATGTTGAATACCACCGTCAGTGCCAGGTATTTCTTGTAGGGCGGCACGAAGCGGCGCAATACTTGTAAGAATTCTTTCATCTGCCTAAAAGTATATTATTCGGTTATCCGTCGTCGGGCAATGCCGTCCGCGGCAACGCCCGTCACGCAGTCTCATTGATTGTTACGCCTGCAAAGATAATGTTTTTATGGGTAACGGCAAAGCGTTTTTCTATTTAGTAGACAAGTCTTTTTAAGCAGACAAGTTGACAAGGGACGAGCAGACAAGGAGATTTGTCTTTTTAAGCAGACGAGTTGACAAGAGACGAACAGACAAGGAGATTTGTCTTTTTCAGCAGACGAGTTGACAAGCAGACGAGCAGACAAGGAGATTTGTCTTTTTAAGCAGACAAGTTGACAAGCAGACGAGCAGACAAGCAGACAAGGAGATTTGCCAAAGTGTCCCATTTGGCCTATCAGTCCTATTTGGCCTATCCGCCCTATCAGAAGACAAAAAACGGGCAGACAAGGCGCATTTGCCTGACTGCCCGTTGATTCGCGTGCCTGCCAACCTTATCGTTTTACATATGTGATGATGTTTCCATCTCCTGTATCGGTAAGTGTCAGAACGTTGCCCTCTATAAAATAAATGTAACTGCTCTTAAGTCCCCAATCACCTCTGTCAAGTATGAACATAATGTCAGTGGCTTCCCATGTGAAATATCTTTCATTCTCACCCCATTCATAATTCTCATATTCAAACTCACCGGTTCCGTCAGAATGTAATATCATCGTGGTTTCACCGTCAACCCATGTCCCGACAAGAGAGCTTCTGCTGCCGCCGCCTCCATCCTCGTCATCATCGTCACTGCACGATGAGAATGACACAGCTGTGAACAAGGCGCACATAACGAGTACGCACACACTGAAATAATTTTTTAAAGTTTTCATTGTCTTAAAATTTTTGGTTACCTGATTATAGGTAAAAATATCATAAATTTCGGCGCATGGTTGGCCGGCACATCATCCTGCGGTTATGGAAAAAGTCTTTTTCAGTCGATTCTTTCGTACACTTCACCGCTGTCGGTCACGAGACGGCCGTTGGAGTACCTGAACGTTGTGTTGATGTCGCTTGTGCTTACGCTGCCGTCATCCCATGCCCCGACATTTGTGCCGCGGCATACCACTCTGTCGCCGCTGAACGAATAGGTGAAGTAGCCTTCGTGGTATGACACGTTGCCTTCCATTGTGTACTTGCCCGTACCGTCCTCATAGAATGTGTAATAGCGGTAGACGCGGTTTTGGTAATTGTTGCAGTACGTGCCGCAGAAACCCGACGGTATGTCGCCGCCCTCGTCGTCGTCCGAGCAGGCCTGCACGGAGAACGCCGCGAGCACGGCGAACGCTACGAGCATCGCCGTTTTCATGTAATCAAGAAATGTTTTCTTCATGATGTTGTTAGCGTTTTATTTAGTTATGAATGTCAGTTCACCCTGACGTAGCGTTGGAAGCTCGACGGCCCGTTGTAGCCGTAGATTAGCATGGTGTTGCCTCCGTCCTCGAAATACACTTCATGGACGGACTCTCCTCCGGAGTCGTAGTCAACGATGTGTATCTCGTTGTTGTAGCCGAGCCACCATTCATAATCTGACACGAACCTGAAGCCGCCGTTGGTTAGCAGGCGCGTCTGGCCTTTTCCCCTTTGGCCGTCCCACTCGTCCGTGAAGAACACTCTCTGCCATTCGCTGTCGGGGTCGTCCTCTACGTCGATTTGCGAGCCTGTAACGCTCTCGGTCAGCTTCCATACGCCGAAGAACATCTCGGGCGTGTATATCGACTGCTGTTGTTGCCCGTCGTCGCCCGTCTGCGGCTCGTCTGTTATTTCCGTGCCGTCGTCATCGTCGTCGCCGCCGCACGATACGAGCGTGAACGTGAGGCTGAGCAGGGCTGCCCAGCATACGGCCGCGCGCCTTAAGGCTGCTGTCGGTTTGATAAACAGTTTTTTCTTCATGTCGTCATTGTTTTAAGGTTTGTCATTTTGCGTAGCTCCGCGCCCTTTCCCTTATCGTCTTGAGCCATGCGGCGAAGCCGCCGTCGGCGGCGCGCGTGCGCCCGTCGTACATCACGGTGAACGAGCCTTCGAAGAGGAAGCTGCCCGTGGTACGGCGCGAGTTGACGTCGATGCCGTGCTCAAGGCTGCTGAAGAGGTTCATGTCCTCGGCCTCTATGCGGTAAGAGTCGCCGCCGGTCTTGGTTATCGTCATCTGCGAGGGGCGCTCGCCCGACCAGTCGTGGGTGTACCACAGGCTCGGGTCGTCCTCGTCGTCGTAAGTGCCGTTTACCATGGCGTAGAGGTCGATGTGAGTCTCCATCTCGAAGTTGAATTCAACTTCGCCCGTCGCTACCTGGCCCGTGCTGTTGACGATGCCCGTAGGTATGCCCGTGGCATCCTCGAAGTAGATGCCGGCCATGTTGACGTACGTGCCGGGCTTTATCTCGTCGGGGTTGTTGAAGTAGTGCAGCATGTCGGCGTCGTAGAACGACAGGGCTGTCTCGCCCTCGTCGTATTCGGCGTATGCGTAGCCGAAGCCGTACCTCTCGCCGTCGGCCTCGAAGTAGCATGTGTTAACGTCGTCGCTTCCGCCGCCCGTGCCTCCGCCGTTGTCGTCGTCGTCGGAGCATGAGGCGAAGCCTGAGCAGCAGGCCAGCCCTAAGAACAGGCCGAGGGCCGCTTTGGCGGTCTTTGCGGTGTAATAAGGAATCTTTTTCATAACGTCTCTTTTTTTTGATTTTTGTTATATGATTTGATAGTTGAAGCCGGCTTACTCCGGTTGCGGCGGGCTTACCTCAGCCGCTTGCCGCGCTTGCCGAATGTGTGGGTGAAGCCGAGCGTTACGAACGGACGGCAGAGGCTCTTGCCTGCGGTGGATACGTATGTGCTCTCTTCCGCACTGTACCCCTTTTGCGCCTTAACGCCGGTGGCGAACGTGTAGCCGCCCTTAAGCTCAAGGTATGAGTTCTTCGTGGTGCGCAGCGAGAATCCTATGGCCGGACTTACGAACGGGCGGACTTTCGACGGCTCGTCGACTATGTCGTCGTAGCCTTGTATCATGGCCTCGTCGAACGAGTATAGGGCCACGCCTGCGTCAACCGAAACGAACGGCGAGAAGCGGCGGTCGGTCAAGCGGTAGACGCCTCGGGCGAACACGTTCAGGGCTGTCACGTCGCCGTAGTAAGCGTAATAGTCCTCGTCGTACTCGCCGCTGTTTCTGCCCGGGGTGATTACTTGTATGTCTTCGCCCTCCGAGCCATAATTGCCGTCATTATCCCAGGCGGTAAAAGGCTTGAACTTTTCATAGCCTACGCCGCCGCCCACGCTGAAGTGGGGATTCAGCTTGTACGTGCATACGAGGTTGGCGCCGTATCCCAATAAGTCGTCGGCCTTTCCGAAGTTGGTGCCGCCCTCAAGGGTGAACTGCAAGCCCCTGTCGCGCGTGGGCACTTTCTCGCGCTTCGGCCCGAGCTTCACCTTGTTGGGGTTCTTGTGGAAGTTCAGGCCGGCTTTCACCGTGAAATATCCGCCGCCTCCGCCGCCCTTGCTGGCGAATCCGTGGGTATAGCCGGCCGAGAGCAGGAAGTCGGTGGTCTTGCTTACGGGCAGCTGCACGCCTGGCATTATCTCCATCATAACGAAGTCGGGCATCGAGTAGCCCTCGGTCTCAACCTCGTAACCGCCATAGTCCACCGTTCCGCCGTCAACGTCCTCGGCCGTATTGAGCAGGTAGCCGAGGCGCACGGTGAAGATAGGCTTTATCTGAGTAGATTTCAGCGGAAACATCAGCTTGGCATCGGCCGTGATGGGCACCATCGGCTTGGAGCCTTCCTCTGTGCCTATCCACACACCTGAGCCGAGACCTACGTAGAGGTTGGGGTGAAACTGCTTGCCTAACCCTATTTCTACAGGTATAGACCCCATGTTCTTAAAATCGCCTGTGCCGGCATGGTAGCCGGCTGATATGTTGAAGTCGAGTCCCTTGTGGCGGCCGTCGTTGCTGTATTTGGGTGTGTTTTGCGCCATTGCTGCTATTGAAAAACAGGCGGAAAAGGCGATAATATATAGCTTTTTACTCTTCATAATTGTTTTCATTTTTTATACAATGGATTAACAAAGATAGTTTTTACTTAACGAGCATTTATAAATAAGGATTATGTATCCTTATAGAATAATATTCATCACTCGAAAAAAAGTTGATGACTTCTCCGCTTTTGTCATATCCGTAGATTTTAATCATGCACTTTGCAGGAATGTTTGAATAGAATATGAAATGATCGTATTCGTCTATTTCGCGAGTGTGCAAACCTGCGTAAAAGGCTGAAGGACCGTGTATATTTAATTCTGTTGAACTTATAATTTGGTCTTCACTTGTCAAAAATGTGATTTCCATGACTGCATCACCAAAAATAGCAGCTATGAAGTCGTCAGAATATTGCGTATCAACATTGTAAGTTACTACGCCTGTAACTTGATAATTGTCAAATTGTGTCAATCCTGTAGAATGGAATGTAGCCACTAAGTCTGTTTCGACAGAATTGATTGTTACGGCGGAATTTGGGTCTATTACATCAGCTTTTGTAGCTTGACTTATTGAGATAACAGATGTTTTTTTTCCAATAACGTTGCCTTGTGGTTCTGATCCACCTGCAATAATCTGTACAGAGCCTATTCGTTGTTTAGAATCTTTGTTCTCCATCACTGTTATGTTTACCGTGCCCTGTCCCGTGCCCGATGTATTGTCTGCGGTCATCCATTCGGGTGTAATTACGGTCCATGCGGTATTTGCATTGACATTGACGGTAAAAGTGCCGCCATCGTAAGGCAGGGCTTCTTCTTGTGAGCAGTCAGCCTCGAGTTCTACGATTTCCCATGGATCAAGCTCTTCCTCGCACGAGGTGAATCCGCATGTCATGCCTAATACGCACATGACGGCCACGGCAGCTTGTACCCATTTCCTTTTGATTGTTTTATTCATAGTAGTAATATTTGCGGCATCCGGCTACCTATATGCCATGTAAAAAAGTCGGTTACAGGTTTCCATACAAAAAACGTGGAGCCGTGCCTGTTGCCCGTTCCACGATTCAAAGGCTCTCGCATTGCCCAATTTGTCGGAACGAGCAACGTCGAAAGCCCCACGCCGATGTCTGTATGTATCTGCCCGCTTACCTGCCGCTTTTTCTGTAAAAGCGGCAGGACACAATACGGGCATGTAAAAACATCCCTTGGGACGTTTCCGTTGCTTTGTTTTTGACAAATTGTCTTGAATTTGCGAGATTCTTGAATCGTCAAACCGAAGCGTCAGTAACGCCTTTATGTATGTAAACGTCCCGCCCGCCACCTTTTGAGCGCACAAGTGCGTCATGGTGTGAGAGGACATTGCAAATGTAATTAATTTTTAATGAAATCTTTGTTAGTTTAACGTAAAAAATGGCGGAATAGTATTTATTTTTTTATATATGTTTATATTTAGTTTACATATTCTTATGTTTTATGTGGATTTGTTTGTGTCTTGTTGTGTTTTTGGTGGTGTTTGTCAGTTATGGGGGTGACGGAAAAGGCCTGTCCTCCACGGTGGAGGACAGGCCTTGTGTATCTGTTTGAAAATATGTTTTTTACGGGGCGTGGGCCCGAAGGTCGTGTTTTGTGTTGCAAGAGGCATCCTTTCGCGTTGCGTTTTGCCGTGTCTTGCAGGGCTGGAGACGGCCTTTTGTTGGCGGGGTTGCGTGTGGCCGCATGGCGGGGGAGGGCTGGTGCGGCGTCAGTCGAGGGCTTCGCCCTTCAATGTTGCGCTCGAGCTGCTTGTCACTCTGACGCGCACGATGTCGCCTATGCGGTGGTTTCCCTTGTCGAACACTACCACCTTGTTCTGCGATGTGCGGCCGAAGAGCTGCTCGCGGCTGCGCTTGCTGAATCCTTCAACGAGCACGTCGAACTCGCGGCCTACGTCCATGGCGTTGCGCTCGGCCGACAGGCGTGTCTGCAGTTCTATCATTTCGGAGAGGCGGCGCAGCTTTACTTCCTCGGGTACGTCGTCGGGCAGGTGCTTCGAGGCGTATGTGCCGGGTCGCTCGCTGTACTTGAACATGAAGGCGGAGTCGTAGCCCACTTCGCGCATCAGCGAGAGCGACATCTGGTGGTCTTCCTCGGTCTCGCTGTGGTAGCCCACGAATATGTCGGTGGTTATCGAGCAGTCGGGTATTATGCGGCGTATGGCTGCCACGCGGTCCATGTACCACTCGCGCGTGTATTTGCGGTTCATCAGCTTCAGTATGCGGTCAGAGCCGCTCTGCACGGGCAGGTGTATGTGGCGGCAGAGGTTGTCGTGCGAGGCTATAACCTCGAGCGTCTCGTCGCTCATGTCCTTGGGGTGGCTCGTTGTGAAGCGTATGCGCATGTCGGGGAAGGTCTCGGCAACGAGCCTGAGCAGTGCGGGGAAGGTCACCTTTCCGCCGTCAGCGCCGCCGCCTTCGCCGTCATTTTTAATTTTTAATTGTTCATTTTTAATTTTAAACTCCCCTGCGTATGAGTTCACGTTCTGCCCCAGCAGGGTCACCTCCTTGTAGCCGCGGTCGTGCAGGTCGGCCACCTCGCGCAGTATGCTCTCCGGGTCGCGGCTGCGTTCGCGGCCGCGGGTGTAGGGCACTATGCAGTAGTGGCAGAAGTTGTTGCATCCGCGCATTATGCTCACGAAGCCGCCCACGTGCGTGCCGCAGATGCGTTGCGGCACTATGTCGCGGTAGGTCTCCGTTGTCGACAGTTCAATGTTTATCGCCTTGTGTCCGGTCTCGGCCTGCGCCGTAAGGTCGGGCAGGGTCAGGTACGCGTCGGGACCTGCCACGAGGTCGGCGTGGTGCTTGCTTATCAGTTCGTCCTTTACACGCTCGGCCATGCAGCCCAGCACGCCTATTATCATCTTGCGTCCGGGGCGGCGCATGGCGTTCAGCGCCTCGAGGCGGTTTATTATCTTCTGCTCGGCGTTGTCGCGCACGCTGCATGTGTTGAGGAACACGGCGTCGGCCTCGTCGGCGTTGTCGCACGTCTCGTAGCCGGCCATCTTCATGACCGACGCCACCACCTCGCTGTCTGCCACGTTCATCTGGCAGCCGTAGGTTTCTATGTACAGTTTCTTCATCGTCGTATTGTTGTGCGGTAGCCTCCGCCGTCGTGGCGTTTGCGGCCGTAACATGCGGCCGGGCTACCTTATCGGTTCTTAGGGTTGTTGTTTGCTTCCTGTCTTATTATGGCCTCTGTTATCTCCCTTATCAGCCTTGCGTTCTCCTTTGTGCCGAGGCGTGTGTCCTTGACCAGCACGGCCATGTATATCCTGCGGCCGTCGGGCAGGGTCACGGCGCCCGCGTCGTTGTCGGCCGTCATGGTGCCGTCGAGCAGTGTGAAGCCCGTTCCTGTCTTGTGTGCCAGGGTCATGCCCGGTGCGAGTGCTGCCTTCATTTTGTCAGGTCCGGTCTGCGTAGCCTCCAGTGCGGCCTTCATCAGCCTGTCGTAATCGCCTCCGAGTATGTCCTCCTCGTACAGTTTCCTGAAGAGTACGGCCACTGACAGCGGCGTGCTGCGGTTGTTGTACGAGCGTTGCGGGTCGGCAGTCATCGTGGCTTCGGTCTCCGTCAGGGCGTAGCCAGCCAGCCCTATGGCCTCCATCTCGGCGTTCACGCCCTCGATGCCGCCTGCCATGCGTATGGTTACGTCGCAGGCGTTGTTGTCGCTCAGGGCTATGCTGTAATACAGCAGGCTGTCGAAGCGCATGGTGAAGTCTTCGCCCTCGTGCATCTTCGCCAGCGGACTGTAAGTGCCGGGAGTCATCTCCGCGGCCTTTACCCTTATCAGCGTGTCGGCCGGTATGCCCTCGCGCTGCATGCGCCTAAGCGCCGCTATGGCGCAGTGAGTCTTGAAGACGCTCATCAGCGGATAGTCGCCGCGGTTGTTTACGGCGTGCTCCCTGCCGCCGGATATCCACGCCGCGCCCACCGTGGCCTGCCTGCCACGGGCCAGTCTTGTTATGGCCTCTTCTGCCGTCTGTGCCGTGGCACAGGCAGCAAGGCATGCCGCCACGAGAGCGGTAAGTATCCTTCTCATTTATTTGGTCTTGGCCTTAATCTCGTTTTTCACCCCACGCATGTTGGTCAGGAACGCCTTTGCCGAGCCGAACTTGAGGAACATGTCGAGCCTTACGGGCACGTGGTTGTCGTCGTCGGTGACGAAGAAGCGCGCTATCTCGCGCCATTTGCCTTTCTCCTTCTCCGTGTACGACAGTTCGAGGCATTTGTATTTCACGCCGTTGTCGGCCTTGACGGTCGTGCGTCCGAGGAATTTTATCTTCGCCGGGTTGAGGCTGTTGCCGTCGGCTATGCGGAAGTCTACAACATATCCCTTCTGCCAGTTGGCTGGGTCGAAGCTGCGCGCACGCAGGAACATGTTCATCATGTCGTACACACATTCGCCCGGATTGACCGTCCGCTTGTTTATCTTGCCGTTCTTGAAGCGGCTCTGCGTAACGCTGCAGTTACCTCCGGGGTATTTGTACCACACCTCGTCCACGGTGTAACGCTTGCCCTCGAGCGCACCCTTGCGGTAGTACAGCGGCGCAAGGTCGAGCGTGGAGTAGCACAACAGCGTGTCGCGCATCACGAATATCTTGTCCATCTTGCTGTTGCCCTTCGTAGTCAGGCTGGCGCGGTAGGCGTTCTGGCCGCCGTACTTGCTCTGTACGACGTACATCGACGCCGTGCCCACCTTGACCCAGACGAACTTCCAGTTGAAGTACAGGTTGTAAGACAGGAACTCGCCTGACTTGAACGCCGTGTTCTTATAGCTGCACTGGGCTGCAGCCGTGCCTGCCATGCCGAGCATGGCGGCCATGAGCAGTAGAATTCTCAGATGTTTCATGATAATCAGGTTTTAAGTTACCGTAATGTCACAGGCTGGGGTAGGGTATTCCGAGTTTCTGCGCACGCTCGTAGTTGCGGCGCTTTATCGTCTTTTCCTTCTCCGGCTTCTGTTTCGTTATCTCCATGGGTTTCTGGTTATAGAGCTTGCGCGACGTGGGGTTCCACGTCAGCGTCATGTCCCATTTCTCCTTGCATTCCAGCTTTTCGGGGTAGTAGTACGTAGTCTCGGGCTGCCTGCCTGCGGCGTAGTCGCCCGTGTCCCACAGTCCGTTGCGGTTTGAGTCGACGAACATGCGGGCGTAGTACGTGCCCGGCTTTACGTAGAAGAACTCGGCGCGGCCGTTGTCCGTCGACGTCTCCTTCACCATCTCGTCCGACGTGTTGAGCAGCTGTACCACCACGGTGGTGTCCGCCATGCCGCTGATGTCGAGCATTACGGTGGCGTACTGGTCGTCGGTCTTCACCTTGAAGCCCTGCTTGTAGGGCGCCGACGTATTGCCGTAGATGTCGGTGAAGGCCATCGTGTCTATCTCGAGGCTGTACTCTATGCCCGGGCGCCATTCGCCCAGCAGCTCGTAAGTGCGGCTCTGCCCCTTCTTAGGTCGGAACACGAACGGGGAGCGGTACCACAGCGTGTCGTGCTTGGAGTACAGGTGTATGCAGGCCGTGTCAGCCTTGAGCAGCGGCACGGGCATGGTTATCGTGATGTTCTGGTCGGGGTCGGGCTCGGAGTTTATGAGGTATTGCGGCTCGAGCATCGGCGGCGGCATTATCGAGTCGTATGGTTTGCCGCGCTTCTTGGCCTTTTCCTGTTTCTTCTGCCACTCCTCGTAGGCGTCTGCCTTGAGCTTCATGCGCCGCTCGTAGGGCACTTTTGCCAGCATGTCGAGCGTGTCGGTCTGCAGCCGCAGTACTCCGAGCGTGTCGGTGGCCATGTACTTAAGCTCCATGCGGAGCGTGTCCTGGTTTACGAGCATGGTGTCGCGCAGCCAGTAGGTCACGGTGTCGCGCTTCTCGGTGGCTTCCGTTATGAAGGCGTCGCGGCTGTCGAAGTTGAGTCCGCGCACCTCGGGCAGCAGGCTGTCGCCGTAGCTGAAGAAGAGCGTGAAGCGGTCGGGCTCGGTGCGTTCCGACTTTACGAGGTAGCGGTCTGACTGTATCTCGGTGAACGCCCGCAGGGCTATGTCGTCGGGCAGGAAGTGCGTGTAGGGCACGCGCCTTATCGAGTCGATGCGCAGCGAGTCGAGCCAGGTGGTGTCCTGGCGTATGTCCGGCTTGAACGTCGGCACTATTATGTCCTTGGTGAAGGCTATCTGCTCGCTCTTCTGGCTGAACACGTAGTTGTTGTCGGCGTCCTGCAGGGCGTAGATGCGGTAGCTGCCGGGCGCTATGCCCTTGATGACGAACTTGCCGCGGCTGTCGGTGCGCGATACGCGCAGCATGGGTTTAGTGGTGAATGCGGTGTCGCTCTGGTCGGCGTAGAGGCCTACCAGTATGCCCTTTATGGGCTCCAGGTCCTTGGCGTTGAGCACGTAGCCTGCCACTTCGAGCGTGTCGATGTGGTTGCCTGTCGAGAATGTGTAGGTGTAGTTGCCCAGGGGGTTGCTCTCGTTGTTGTCGGTTATGGCGTCAGAGAAGTCCACCGTGTACGTGGTGTTGGGCATGAGCGAGTCTTTCAGCTCTACTTCTATCTTCTTGCCGGCCGCCTTTATCTCCGCCTGCTCTATCTGCGGCGGCGATATAACGACCTTTTCGGTGGGGTTGTCCACCTGTATGTATTCGTCGAAGTATATTACTACTTTCTTCTGTTTTACGTTTACGCCCTTGTCCTGCGGCGTCGTCCGCGTTATGGTAGGTGGCGTCTCGTCGTACCATCCGCCGTCGGGCTGCCCCATGCGGGCGCACGACACAGCGGCCATGCACACGGCGGCGAGCAGCCACAGCATGTTGCCGCCCGGCTTGCCGGACTTGCGTGGCCTGCCGGGCCTTGATGCCCTGCCAGCCAGTCTTTTCAGGTATGTTGTTATGATTTTGTCGGTCGGCATGTTGTGGTAGGCGTTTATGGCCGTTAATATGTGTTGCCGTGTCATTGTGCGTCGTTCAGCCGCAGCATCTGTTCCATTATGTCGCGGTTGTTGTTCAGGCGCGGTATCTTGTGCTGTCCGCCCAGTTTGCCTTTCGACTTCAGCCAGTCGTTGAACAGTCCCTTGCGGGCCTTCACTATTTCGAGGTGCTGCAGGGTGATGTCCTTGTAGCGCTTGGCCTCGTAGTCGCTGTTTATTTCCTGCAGTTTCTTGTCGAGTATGGCGGTGAAAGCATCCATGTCGGCCGGCTCCTTGGCGAATTCTATCAGCCACTGGTGGTAGCATTTTGCCTTGTCGTCCATGAATACTGGCGCGGCGGTGTATTCGCTCACCTCGGCGCCTGTCTTGCGGCATGCCTCTGCCAGTCCCTGTTCGGCGTTGTCTACTATGAGTTCCTCGCCGAAGGCGTTGATGAAGCTCTTCGTGCGGCCTGTTATTACGAACTTGTACGGGTTGGTCTGTGTGAACCTGACGGTGTCGCCTATCATGTAGCGCCACAGTCCGCAGGCCGTCGATATCACCATGGCGTAGTTCACGCCCGTCCTTACGCCTTCGAGCGGCACGGCCGCCGGGTTCTCCTTGTCAAGCTCCTCCATTGGTATGAACTCGTAGAACACTCCGTAGTCGAGCATCAGCAGCATGGCGGGGTCGGCCGGGTTGCTCTGCAGTCCGAAGAAGCCCTCGCTGGCGTTGTACGTCTCCATGTAGTGCATCCGCTTCGACCTGATAAGCTGCTCGTACTGCTTGCGGTACGGGGTGAAGGCCACTCCGCCGTGGAAGAACACCTCAAGGTTGGGCCACACCTCGTCGATGTGCTCCTTGCCCGAGAGTTCGAGCACCCTTGTCAGCACCGACAGCATCCACGAGGGCACGCCGCTCAGGTTGGTGACGTTCTTTTTCAGTGTCTCGTGGGCTATGCGGTCGCGCTTCAGCTCGAAGTCCGACAGCAGTGCCGTGTCCTTCTTGGGCACGCGCGCCAGGTTGACCAGCGGGTTGATGTTCTCGATAAGTATGGCGCTCAGGTCGCCGACGAGGCTGCCCGCCACGTCGTAGTTGGGCGAGTGGCTGCCGCCGAGTATCAGGCCCTTTCCGTCGAACATGCGGCTTTCGGGGTTGTTGCCCAGGTACATGGCCACGGCGTCCGTGCCACCCTGGTAGTGCATGTTGCGCAGCCCTTCACGGCTTACGGGTATGAACTTGCTCTTGTCGTTGGTCGTGCCCGACGACTTAGCGTACCATTTTACCACTCCCGGCCACATTACCGACGGCTCTCCGTGCCGCATGCGGTCTATGCCGTCCTTCAGGTCTTCGTATGTGTTCACCGGCACGTTGGCCGCGAAGCTTTCGTATGATGTTATGCTGCCGAAAATGTGGCGGCGTCCATATTCGGTATCCTTCGCGCTCTGGGTGAGGTACTTCAGCATCTCGGCCTGTATCTCGACACCGTGGTCGGCGTAGCGTTCAAGCTCCTTAAGCCTCGGCGCGAGGAATTTCCTTGCTATGTTTGTAATGCTCATCTTCTGTCAAATAACACGTTGACCGTGCAAATTTAAGCTAAACTTTTCTAATACCGTAATATTTTTCGATTTTTTATTAGTTGTGCGCCGCCCTCGCGCCCGGTGGCGTACAAATGCGCTTAAAAAACCGTTTAGCCCGTTTTTGTTTGGCGTTTCGGGCTATTTTTACTATATTTGCTACCTGCAAAAAAGCAAAACAACAGTTATGACAATACATCCATTATGGACAGATGAGTACTGGCTGCCGCTGCTTAAGCTGTACAAGGCCGCGCCCGAAGGCGTTAAGCCCATGTATTCGCGCGGCATGGTTGAGCTGGCCGTAGGCCTGCACATACCGCCGCAGTTGCTGTACAGGCAGATGTTCCGCCTGCGCCGCCCCGACAGCCCGTGGCTGCGCCGCCTGTGCGAAGGCTACGCCGGCAACCCCAGGCGGCTGTCGCGCGACGTCAAGAAGCTGCGCCGCATGAGCGGGTTCAGCAGCGGAGGCGGCTTTTACGACGGCGTGCAGGTGTGCGAGACGTTCGAGAAGGACTTCCGACCCGTTGACGGATGCCCCGGCCTGAAGCCCGTCATGCTCATAATGGTGCTCGACCTGTACTTCCGGCTTACGCCGCCGACGATGGTTGACGACACCCCCGAGGTGGTGCAGCTGGCGCGCCTCATGCGCGTAAAGCCGCACGACGTGGTCGAAGTGATGGCACTCTTCCAGGCCATCGACCCCTACCTGCACCGCCCCAGGCCGCAGGAGTCGCCCCTGCTCGACGCCTGCCGCGACGTGTGGCAGCGCTACGGCAACGCCGACCCCTCCGAGCTTGCATCGCTTGCGGCGCAGCTCCGCGAGTATTTCCTCTGACGCTTGGCAGCCGGCCGCACCTCTGGCTGCCAGGCGCAGTCAAACTTATGTTTTGCCCTTTGTATCGGTATGGGGATAATAAGAAGTGCACAAGCATACACATGCCTGCTTCTGTCGGTGTTTTTTCTTTTATAAGCGAAGGATATTGCAAATGCGTTTGCCGGAATACATGTTTTTCATTTTACGCTGAGGCCTGATTTGACTTACGGCTGGTCCTGTTTCCACAAGTCTTCATTCTCCCAATCCCGGCTGAACCCCATTGCCGCAATGTCTATCGATGGGAAACAGGCCAGCAAGCCTGAAAGCTTTTCGTTGAAGTTGTTATCAGGTGAGACCGAAGCAAGAAAATACCTGATTATGCACAGGCGGTAGTAAATCCTCTTCTTGTCCACTTTCGAGTCATCAATCCATGCGTTTGCCGTTTTGCGCGGCTCGGCAGGGTTCAGCATGAAGACCCTATTCCATACCCTTGCGTGGTGGCAGCACATGTTGCGGAGATTGGCAAGCACGGTCAGCCACGAAGTAAATACCTGCGGCTTCAGTCCGAAGTAGCCTGCAATGCGCTTCATCAGCTTGTTGCTGGCTATGTTGGAGTAGATATAGTTCAAGTTGCCGAACGACAATACCTCGGTTATCATCCATGCAGGAGGATAATCCTCGATATAATTCTGCCGGAAGTCTTCGATGTAGTCTTCCTTGCTTGATGACAGCTCTTTATCTATTATTGCCAGAGTCTGGTTGAACTTTTCAGTACGGGCGAAGTATTCAGGCTTTGTTATCCAGTATTTGTCGCCCAATTCCTGGCAACCAATGTTGGCCAATACGCTGCGGATGGCAACTTCAATTTTTTCAATCTCGTTGAAAAGCAGTATGCGCAGTTTCTTGTCAAAGCGGTACAGGGTTAGAATCTGCCTGAACGATGTGTCTTCCTTCAGCATCAAATCGTTCTTTGGCATCAGGTAAAAGGGAAAAATGTATGCCGACAGCCTGTGATAGCCGATGTTCATCAGGTATTTTTCAACTTTCCGTTCATCGTCCATAACCATGCCACGTGATTTTAGGATTTGGATTATTTCTTTCGGCGAGGAATATGGCTTGGCGAATGTCTTTTTCATGGTGGTATAATAAAAAAACGACCCGCCGATTTGAGCATTGTAAAGAGGCTTGGCAGGTTCTAATGTTGCAAAGGTAATAAAACTATCTTGAATTGCAAAACATTTGGCTGATTTCTGCCATAAGTGTTTCTTGTCCAAGCCCTGCGGCTTCTCCTTGTCGTTGAAAAAGGTATTGGAGCTGGATTTGTAAGGAAAATTATACCGATGTTTTATTATCAGTCGTTAGTCGTTGTAAATCAGGTTGTTATGGATTTTATGGAATGCCGTTCAACTTGCTTCATGCAATATGCCGCCTTTTGCTGTGCGAAAGGCGGCTTTTTAGCGTGCAAAAGGTAACCTGCGGCGGCGCAAAAGGCCGCCTTCGGCACGGAGTGCCGCTAAAGTATAAATTACTGCAAATTACGGCACGTTGTTTCCGTGTTTCCCCCTTTTTAGCTAATTTTGCGCTCATGAACAGATTGTTACCGTTGTGCCTCGCCCTCGTGCTGGCCTGCTCGTGCGGCAGGCAGACGCCCGAAGGCGCGACGTTCACCATAGAGACGCTCAACAAGACCACGCCCGTGAAGGACCAGGGGCGCAGTCCCCTGTGCTGGCTCTACGCCATGCTGGCGACGATAGAGAGCGACCGCCTGATGATGGGCGACTCGGTCAACCTGTCGCCCCACTTCGTGGCGCGCGCCATGCTGGCCGACATGGCTACACGCCGCTATCTTACCCGGGGCGGCAGTGCCGTCACCGCCGACGGCACCGCAGCCGACGCGCTGGCCTGCATAGGGCAGTACGGCCTGATGCCATACGACGCATACCGCTCCGAATGCAACTACTCGGCGCTCTGCCGCAAGCTGGAGGCCGTGGCCGGCAGTGCCGCGGCGCGCAAGGCAGGCGTGGAAAGCATGGCCGGGACCGTGGAATACACGCTCGACACGGCCATAGGTCCGCTGCCGCGCCACATCTGGATGTACGGCATGGAGTACACCCCGGCACAGTTTGCCGGGAGCATACTTAGCCCCTCTGACTACGTGCCCATGACCAGCTACACGCACAAGCCGTTCTGGCGCGACGTGGTGCTCGACGTGCCCGCCAACCGCCGCGGCCTGCGTTTCCTAAACGTGCCGGTAGACACGCTCGCGGCACGCGTCGAGGCAGCCCTGCGCTCGGGGCGCAGCGTGTGCTGGGAGGGCGACATAACCAACGCCGGGTTCTCGTTCGACGAGGGCGTGGCGCGCCTGCCGGGGCAGCCGGTGAGGGTGACGCAGGACATGCGCCAGCGCGCCTTCGAACGCTTCGAGGTGACCGACGACCACTGCATGGAGCTGATAGGCACGGCGCGCGACGCCCGCGGCGGCCTCTACTTCGTGTGCAAGAACTCGTGGGGCACTGACAATCCTTACGGCGGACTGATGTACATGTCGCTGCCTTACTTCAGGATGAATACCGTGGCCGTGGTGATGAAAAGGTTACAGTAAGACATACCGGGCACAGCCTCCTGCCTGCCGTTGCGGACAGGGTGCGCCCTTAACAATAAAAAAGTATAACGTAATGGATAACAGACTGAAAGCCGTCATACTCGACTTCGACGGCACGATAGGCGACACGCGCGGCCTGATAGTGTGCACCATGCAGCAGACGATAGCCGAGCTGGGCCTGCCGGCGCGCACCGACGACGAGTGCGCCTCGATGATAGGGCTGCCGCTGAAGCAAACCTTCACCGACCTGATACCGATGGACGACGCCACGGGCGACCTCTGCGCCGAGACTTACAGGCGCATCTTCATGGTGAACAACAAGCCCGGCGCCGTGCCCATGTTCCCCCACGTGGCCGACACCATACGGCGGATGCACGACGCGGGACTGCTCGTCACCATTGCCAGCAGCCGCCTGCGCCCGTCGCTTGCGGGCTTCGTCGACGAAATGGAGCTCGGCACTTACATACCCTACATACTCAGCGTGGGCGACGTGGAGCATGCCAAGCCCGCGCCCGATATGGTGCTCAAGACGCTGGCCGACAACGACTTGCGCCCTGAAGAGGCCATAGTCGTGGGCGACACGGTGTTCGACATACGCATGGCGCACTCCGCCGGCGTCAGGGCCGTTGGCGTTACTTACGGCAACGGGCAGCGCGCCGGCCTCGTGGCAGAGCATGCCGAATACGTGATAGACGACTTCGGCGACCTTGCCGGCATTGTGCTTGACGCGTGAACTGTCCCCGCAGGGTCGGAATAAAAAAGGAGCCGGGACGGCATGGCTGTATGTTTTTCAAGCTGAAAAACAAGAAACAGGCCTGTCGTCCCGGCTCCTCCGTATGTATTTTGCTTGTTGCGTGAAAGCTTATTTCTCGCTGAAGGCTGCTGCCTCCGCCGCAGCTATTATATCCTCCTTTGACATGTTGCCGCCTATCGTCTTGATGTCAGACAGGTCGAATTCGTCCACCTCGGCGGCGTTTACGGCATTGCCGCTCCAGTCGGTGCGGCCTTCGTCGGCGGCAGGTGCCGCCTCCGCGCTTGGCAGGGGCTTCTCCTTCTGCTGCGAGGTGATGATGAAGTCGTCCTTGGGCTCTATGTCCGGCACGGTCTGCACGGGCTCTTCCTCCATCTTCGTGCGCTCGGTCTTGGCTGCGAACACGGCGTCGATGAACTGCGGCTTGCGCCTCAGGCTCTGCAGTGCGGCCTTGCTGGCGGCCTGCTGGCTCTCCTTCTTAGAGTAGCCTTCGCCCTGTCCGCCCTCAAGCCCCTCTATCATCGCCTTGTATACGAACATCGGGCTGTTGCCGTCGTCGCGCTTCTGCTCAACCAGCTGGAAGTCGAGCTTCACCTTGTTCTTCTGGCACCATTCGATGAGCTTGCTCTTGAAGTTAACCTCCTTGTATGCCACCTTGTCGATGTTGATAAGCTGCGACAGTATGCGCTTCTGCATGAAGCGCATGCACGCCATGTAGCCCTTGTCAAGGTAGATGGCCCCTACGAGGGCCTCGAACGCATTTCCTTCCATGTAGCTGTTATGAGAGGACATGTGTCCGCTTGAAACTATGAGCTTGCCTACGCCTATTTCGTGGGCGAGGCGGTTCAGCGTGTCGCGCTGCACTATCTTGCTGCGGGTGCTCGTAAGGAAGCCTTCGCGCTTGCCTTCAAAGTGGCGGAAGACTATGTCGCCCACTATCGCGTCGAGTATGGCGTCGCCCAGGAATTCGAGCCGCTCGTTGTTGACGGGCTTGCCCTTGGCGTTGCGCTTGGACACGCTGCGGTGCATGAGCGCCTGCTTGTACAGGCTGATGTCGTGGGGGTAGAATCCTAGTATCGAGTATAGAGAATAATAAAGCTCCTTTTCCTTGCGGAAAGGGAGCTTTATCCGGTCAATAAAGTTGTTAATCATCATATTTCTTGAAGATGACGCACGCGTTGTGTCCGCCGAAGCCGAATGTGTTGCTCATTGCGGCGCGCACCGTGCGCTTTTGTGCCTTATTGAAAGTGAAGTTGAGGTTATAGTCTATCTCCTCGTCCTTGTCGCCCTCTTCGTGGTTGATGGTCGGCGGCACGATGTCGTTCTTCACTGAAAGAACGCTCACCATTGCCTCTACTGCGCCGGCTGCGCCGAGCAGGTGGCCGGTCATTGACTTGGTAGAGCTGATGTTCAGCTTGTAAGCCGCGTCGCCGAACACGTCCTTGATGGCCTTGGCTTCCGATATGTCGCCTACGTGTGTAGACGTGCCGTGGACGTTGATGTAGTCTATATCTTCAGGTTTCATGCCTGCGTCGTCGAGCGCCGCCTGCATCACGAGCCTTGCTCCGAGGCCTTCGGGGTGCGACGCCGTGATGTGGTATGCATCGCCGCTTTCGCCTTCGCCTACCATTTCGGCGTATATCTTGGCTCCGCGGGCCTTGGCGTGCTCCAGTTCCTCGAGGATGAGGCATCCTGCTCCCTCTGCCATGACGAAGCCGTCACGGCTTGCGCTGAACGGGCGTGAAGCCTTTTCAGGCTCGTCGTTGCGGGTTGAGAGGGCGTGCATTGCGTTGAATCCGCCTACGCCGCAGGCGCAGATGGCAGCCTCGGCGCCGCCGCTTACTATCGCGTTGGCCTTGCCCAGACGGATAAGGTTGAACGCATCGGCGATGGCGTTGGTCGAAGAAGCGCAAGCGGAAGTCGTAGCGTAGTTGGGGCCGTGGAATCCGTAGTGGATCGAGATGTGGCCGGCTGCTATGTCGCTGATCATCTTCGGGATGAAGAACGGGTTGAACTTAGGACCGTTCTCCTTGTTGTTGGCATAGTATGACACTTCGTCCTCGAAGGTCTTTATACCGCCTATGCCTACGCCGAAGATTACTCCGATGCGGTTCTTGTCCTCGGTCTCCAGGTCCATGCCGCTGTCCTTGACCGCCTGCATGGCGCTTATCATTGCCAGCTGGGTGTAGCGGTCGAGCTTGCGGGCTTCCTTGCGGTCAATCCAGTCGTTGACGTTAAGGCCTTTCACCTCGCAGGCGAACTGCGTCTTGAACTTGGAGCAGTCGAAAAGAGTGATAGGTGCTGCGCCGCTCTTACCGGCCAAGAGGTTATTCCATGTCTCCTCGACATTGAGTCCCACCGGCGTCACTGCGCCCAGACCCGTCACTACTACTCTCTTTAATTCCATTTAATCGTTTTGGGAAATTATTATTTTACGTTCTCCTCGATATACTTAACGGCGTCGCCTACAGTTGCGATTGTTTCAGCCTTGTCGTCAGGTATTGAGATGTTGAACTCTTTCTCGAACTCCATGATAAGCTCTACCGTGTCGAGTGAGTCAGCGCCGAGGTCGTTAGTGAAGCTTGCTTCGGGCTTTACTTCTGCTTCGTCAACACCAAGTTTCTCTACGATAATAGCTTTTACTTTAGATTCAATTTCTGACATGATTGTAATGTTTTAAAATGTTTGTAAAAAATATTCTAATCTCTAAAACCGGTGCAAAGGAACGAATTTTTATTCAAGTTTGCAAATTTTTTAAACAAAAATGTGCCCATTGTTGCACACATACCGTAATAGTGTGCAGGTTTTATTGTCTTTTTACACCGTTTCCACGTGTTTTTTTGTCAACTTTACATGTTTTGTGCGCACACAGCTTTCGCTTTTTCTGACCGCCACGAGGGGCGCCGTCTGTATGCGCCATTGTAAATGCTTGTATTACAAGGGGTTGCAAAAGGCTGTCTTTCGGCGTCTGATATGTGGCCTTTCAGGCCATAAAACATGACCTTTTGGACGGTAAAAGGCGGCCTTTGTGCTTTTTGCCGCCGGCGTTAAGGCGGAATGCTCCTTGCGGGTAAATTTTATTTACACGTACAGCCGGCACGGCAGCGGGCGCGCCATGCGCCGTCCTTTGCCATGTGATGCAGCCACTAAACCGCCGGTAGGATTACTGGCGGGATTTTTCGTGCGTGAATATTTGTGGGTCTGATAAAAAAGATTTATCTTTGTGGATGTAAACCTTGATTTGATTTTTCAGTGAAAAGTACGTTGTCCGCCGTATAGGCGGATGCTCCAACACTCCGCTCTCATGTTTGCCGGACTCTCCGTCAGGTCAGCTTTGTTTATATTATCTGTTTCACCATATAAGTATGTAGCCTATGTTTTATGTCTTAATTATTTCCCTTGCCCTGTTTTATGTAGGATATTCGCTGTACATAATTAAGAAGAACAAGAAGAGTAAGGGCGTCAAGCGTTCTCAGATTATAGTTGGTGAAGAACTGTTTTTGCCGCTCCCGTTTTTCTTTGCAGCAATCTTGCTGTTCGACATCTTGCCGCCTGCGGTATACCCTTTTGCCGTTGTTGTTTCGCTGGCTGTGATATTATTGATGGGATATTTAAGGAGAAATTACCATGACATGGATGTGGTGCTGTTCACCTTCTTCGGTTTCTGCTTGATAGGAATGTTGGAGAAAAATTTCGGATTGTCGTTGGGCGTGGCTATTGCTGTTGGTGTATTCGTGCTGATTCTGATTATATCATTGTATATTTATATCTTTTATTTTATTGATTAGGCTGTGCTTCAGCCAGCCTTTATCCTGCCGACTCGCGCCGCAGCGGATAGTTGCCGCGCAGCTCCTCGAAGCTCGAGGGTGATGCCTTGAGGCGCGCCGAGTCGTCGAGCGGGTTGTAGAGTTGCAGGCGCAGGTCGTCATCGTCAGTGGCGGGGACGAACGTTTCGGGCAGCGGCGGCGGACAGATGCGGCACGGAACATCGATGCCGAAGTGGCGGCAGAGGCCTTCCAGTACCATGTTGTCGGCGTTCACCTTGCCGTCGGCGCTGTAGCCTGCTATGTGGGGCGTGGCTATCCATGCCTTGTCCATGAGCCGTAGGTTGATGCAAGGCTCGTTTTCCCAGGTGTCGATAACGGCATCTCTTACCTTATTATATATAAGGGCACTGAGCAGGGTGTCGTTGTCAACCACCGCGCCGCGGCTCGTGTTTATTATCACCGGCCGTCGTCCGAGGCGGTCGAAGAAGCCGTCACCGGCCATGTGGTATGTGGGGTGGGGGCCGTCCTTTGTCAGCGGCACGTGGAACGTTATCACGTCGCACTGCCGTTCAATCTCGTCCATCGTTACGAACTGCCCCTCGTCGCCGCGCTCCTGCCGCGGCGGGTCGCATACGAGTACTTGCATGCCGTATTCTTCCGCCACCTTCTTCACCTTCGAGCCTACGTGTCCGCAGCCAACTATGCCAATCGTCGAGCTTTCGAGGGACATGCCCTTCTGCCTTTCCAGCAGCAGAAGCACCGAGCGCACGTATTGCGCCACCGAGGCGGCGTTGCACCCCGGACAGCTCATCCACTCTATGCCGGCGCGCCGCATGTAGCCGGCGTCTATGTGGTCGAAGCCTATCGTGGCGGTCGCCACGAACTTTACGCTGCTGTCCTTGAGCAGTTTTTCGTCGCATCTGGTGCGTGTGCGCACTATCAGGGCGTCGGCGTCGCGCACGTCTTCGGCGCTGATTTCCGTGCCTTTCTTGTACACCGCGTCAGCCGTAATACGGCTTATGGCCTCGCGGATGTAAGGTATCTTGTCGTCGATTACTATTTTCATCTGCTTCGTTTTTTAGTGTCGCCGTGCTGCCGGCGTGACTTGCAAAATTACTAAAAATATCCGGTTTAAGTTTGCTGATTGAAAATAAATGAATATCTTTGTACAATTAAATGAAAATATTTTTGCACTTATAGGGGCGTCTTGCTTAATCTTAGATTTAGATAACAGGTAATTTAGTGTTACATACCGATGGCAACGTGACGTCCGGCAGTGCATGGCCGTCCTTGCCGCAGCATGGGCGGGCACGCATAAAGCCGCGTTTTTGCGCCCGGAAAGATAGATGAAGACAGAGCATATACTTATAATAAGATTCTCGGCACTGGGCTCGGTAGCCATGACCGTGCCCGTGGTCGACTCCCTGGCCAGGCAGTATCCCGACGTGAGGATTACCATGCTTAGCCGCCCATACGCGCGTCCGTTGTTCGAGTACATGCCCCAGAACGTTGGATTCATGGAGGCCGACCTGAAGAACGAGTATTACGGTGTTAAGGGGCTCAACGCCCTTTACCGCAGGTTGACGGCCAAGAACTTCACCGCCGTTGCCGACCTGCACAGCGTCTTGCGCTCCGATTACCTGCGCATGCGCTTCAACATCGACCGTTTCCGCGTTGCCCATATCGACAAGAACCGCTCGGCGCGCAAGGCGCTCGTAAGCCATGCCGACAAGCAACTGGTGCAGTTGCCGTCGCTGTTCAACTGCTACGCCGACGTGTTCGCACGCCTGGGCTATCCCGTCAAGCTCGATTTCACGACGCTGTTCCCTGCCGGCGGGGGCGACATGGGCCGCCTGCCTGAAGCCTTCAACGTGCCCAAGGCCGGCGGCGAGGAGTGGATAGGCATCGCACCTTTCGCCGCTAACACGGGCAAGATATATCCTCTGCCGATGATGGAAGAGGTCATCAAGGGCATTGCCGGCCGCCATCCGGGCTGCCGCTTGTTCCTTTTCGGCGAGGGACCCGACGAGGTTGCCGCGCTCGACAGCCTGAGCCGGCGTTTCGACAACTGCGTCAACGCCTCGGCACTGCTCGGCGGCATAGGCGGCGAACTCATCCTTCTGAGCCACCTCGACGTGGTGGTGACGATGGACAACTCCATAATGCACATGGCATCCATTGCCGGTGCGCCGGTGGTTAGCGTATGGGGTGCTACCCATCCTTGTGCCGGGTTCATGGGCTGGAGGCAGAATCCGGCCGACATTGTGCAGGCCGACATGCCCTGCCGGCCGTGCAGCATATACGGCAACAAGCCCTGCCTGCGCGGCGACTGCATGTGCATGAAGGGCATACCGCCCTCGGAGATAATAGACAGGGTGGAGATGGTGCTTGCCCGCAGGGGCTGACATGCCGCGCCTGGGGCGCAGTCTTGGCCGCTTGGCGGTTTGTTATGCCGGTGCGTGCGGCGACGGCCGTGGCGACGTGATAATGTGGATTATTATTAACCCTTTAAATAAAGAAGATATGAAAAAGTATGTTTGTGATGTGTGCGGGTATGTATATGACCCCGAAGTTGGAGACCCCGATAACGGTATAGCTCCCGGAACAGCGTTTGAGGATATTCCCGAAGACTGGGTTTGCCCGCTTTGCGGAGTAGGCAAGTCAGATTTTTCTGTCGAGGAATAACACTCCGCTGTCAGAGAAGATAATAGAAACGGACAATGCCACTGGCATTGTCCGTAATTTTTTACAGGATTGTTAACTCTACGGCTTGACCGGTGAACGTCGGTGGAGCCGTTTTCTTTTTTTGCCCGGTTGTGCCCGGCGGCGTCGTGTTCAGTGCCTTCCAATGGCGTTTACACGGTGCCGGCGAAGTAGGTGTACAAACAGGCAGCTATTACAAGGAAGGCTAAGACGTACAAGACCCATTGCAGGATTTTGGTCATTTTCTTCCTATTCTTCTGTGAATTGAAACTTTTTCGTTTAAAAACCTCTGACCCGTCAGTCTGATCGTAGTCTTTCGCTTTTCTAATACTCATGTCATTTCAATTTTAGTTGTATTATATTTTCCGGCACGGCGGGTAGGCAGGCGTCGTCACATGCCAAACCGGATGACGCCATGGCCATCATTTGCCAGTATCCATAATTTTACAGTTCTTGATAATATCAGTTGTCAGTTATCTACTGGTTCTTTGCTTGATAGTTTATCGGCTAACTTTGATTATGGTCTGCAAATATAAAACATTTTATCTACAAGTGAACCATTATGCTGTAATTTTAGTACCTTTGTCTTGAATTTTAATAAAAAACAACATTATGGTAAACCGATTCTTTACATTTTTACTGATAGTTCTTACCACGCTGGCCGCTTCTGCCCAGAATCCCAAGGACGAGATTTCGGCCGACCCGTGCCTGTCGGGCAGCAACCACCTGGCCTATCCCGGTCCTGTGCAGGAGCGCCTCACGCCAGCCCCGAAGGGTTACCGCCCGTTCTACATCAGCCACTACGGCCGCCACGGCTCGCGCTATCTGATAGGTCCTGACGAGTACGGCGTGCCCGTCAAGGTGCTTGCCCGTGCCGACAGCCTGGGCAAGCTGACGCCGCTCGGGCGCGACGTTTTGCGCCGTGTCCGCCTGCTGAAGGAGGAGGCCCGCGGACGCCTTGGCGAGCTGACGCCGCTCGGAGCCGAGCAGCACAGGCAGATAGCGCGCAGGATGTACGAGCGTTTCCCCGAAGTGTTCAAGGGCAATGTAACGGTCGACGCCAAGAGTACGGTGGTAATACGCTGCATACTCTCGATGGAGAACGAGCTGCAGGAGTTGCTGCTGCACAACCCGAAGCTCGACATAAGGCACGACGCCAGCGAGCACGACATGTACTACATGAACCTGAGCGACCCCGTGCTCTCCTCGCAGAAGACGCCGCGCAGGGCTATTGTGGCGTGGAACGACTTCTGCGCCCGCCACGTAAGCCGCGCCCCGCTGATGCAAAGGCTCTTCAACGACGCGGAGTACGTGAAGTACGAGGTCGACACGCTCGACCTTGGCAACCGCCTGTTCAAGCTGGCGGCCAACGTACAAAGTTCGCCACTTGGTGAGAAGATGTCGCTCTACGACATGTTTACTAAGGACGAGCTGTACAACTTCTGGCTGGCCGACAACGCCTCGTGGTACATAGGCTACGGCGCCTGCAAGCTGAACGGGGGCACGCAGCCCTTCTCGCAGCGCAACCTGCTGCGCAACATCATACACCAGGCCGACAGCTGCATCGCCCTCGAGCGTCCCGGCGCCACACTGCGCTTCGGCCACGAGACGATGGTGCTGCCGCTGACGTGCCTGCTCGGCATCAACGGCTACGACCTCGAGACAGACGACCTTGAGAGCCTTGTCGGCAAGGGTTGGGTGAATTACAAGATATTCCCCATGGGCGCAAACATACAGCTGGTGTTCTACCGCCGCAATGCCGCCGACAGAGACGTGCTTGTCAAGGTGCTGCTCAACGAGAACGAGGCCACGCTGCCCCTGCCGTCCGACCTCGCCCCGTATTACCGCTGGAGCGACTTCAAGGACTACTACCTGAAGAAGCTCGACTCATACAAGCAATAGCGGAGGCCGTGCAATACGCCGCCTCCGGGCTTATGAAAGGTTACCTTCAGCCGTGCAATATGCCGCCTTTTACACGCTAAAAGGCGGCATATTGCAATGCGTTGGCAGTCAGGCTGTTACGCCGCCCGTAAACCAACGCCGGCATTAAGGCGTGCCGCCGTCAGTCAGCCGGCCGGCGGGGCGTGCAAGGCAGTCAGCCGATGCAAGTTAAGTATAATTGCCGCCGCCGTCTGCGCCCGCCGTAAAAAATAACCGCCATATCCTTCTCATCTTCACGGAAAAATATTAATTTTGCATCGTTATGGTACAGAAACTCATACAAACACAGGAGCAGAAACAAGTACAGGTGCAACGGCTCACGCAGCAGCAGATGCTGGTGGTGCGCCTGCTTGAGATGCCTTTGACCGAGCTGGAGCAGAGCGTTGCCGCCGAGATTGACGACAACCCCGCACTGGAGAGCGGCGCGCAGGACGGCGCAACCGAAGCCGACGCGCCCGACGACGGAGCGTCTGAGGGCGATGCCGAAGAGGACTTCGACGCCGCCACGGAGCGCGAGGAGCGCGAGTCGGCTCTCGACGAGGCGCTGGCGGGCATAGGCATGGACGACGAGATGCCCGAGGCCGTGTCGCCGGCGATGGACGACCGCCAGGGTGCCGACTACGAGGAGCGCACCTACGGCGACCAGGTGTCGTTCTACGACAGGCTGCGCGAGCAGATGGTGGACGTAGACCTCGACCCCAAGCAGCGCGAGATAATGGAATACCTGATAGGCTCGCTCGACAACGACGGCCTGCTGCGCAAGGACGCCGGGGCGCTGAGCGACGAGCTTGCCATATACCATAACATCGACGCCGGCGAAGCGGAAATAGAGAAGGTGCTGCATACGCTCCAGACGTTCGACCCCGCCGGCATAGGCGCGCGCAACCTGCGCGAATGCCTGCTGTTGCAGATAAGGCGCAAGCCTAAGTCCGACCTGCGCCGCATGATGGACGACGTGGTGACGAAGTGTTATGACGAGTTCATGAACAAGCGCTGGGACAAGATAGCCGCCGTGCTCGGTTACGACGCCGCAACGGTAGACAGGGTGCACGCCGAGCTGCTCAAACTCAACCCGAAGCCCGGCGCAGCCCTCGGCGAGACCGAGGGGCAGGGCGTGCAGCAGATAACCCCTGACTTCATTGTTGACACTGCCGACGACGGCACCGTCACCTTCACCATAAACAACGGGCACATGCCCGAGCTGTACGTGTCAGACTCGTTTGCCGACATGGTCAGGAAGTACCAGAAGGACAAGGCAAAAATGAACCGCCACGAGAAGGAGGCACTGCTCTACGCCAAGGAGAAGGTGGAGCGCGCACAGGGCTTCATCGAAGCCGTGAAGCAGCGCCAGCACACACTCTACGTCACAATGAAGGCAATCATCGACATACAGAAACGCTACTTCCAGGACGGCGACGAGGCCGACCTGAAGCCCATGATACTAAAGGACGTGGCCGAGAAGGCAGGGCTCGACATATCGACCGTGTCGCGCGTAAGCAACATGAAGTACGCCCAGACGCGCTGGGGTACGTTCCGCCTGCGCCACTTCTTCAGCGACAGCGTTAAGACGGGCACCGGCGAGGAGATGTCGACCCGCAGGGTGAAGGCCGCCCTCAAGGACATAATAGACCACGAGGACAAGGACCACCCGCTCAGCGACGACGCCATAAAGACGATGATGACCGACAAGGGATACCCCGTGGCGCGGCGCACCATAGCCAAGTACCGCGAGCAGATGGGCATACCCGTAGCCAGACTTAGGAAGAAATGAGAGTAAAACAGATAATCTTCGCCGCCAAGGTATTGAGCGTCATATTCACCCCGTTCTACCTTCCGCTGTTGGGTCTCGCCATACTCCTGGCGTTCACCTACCTCAGCCTGCTGCCATTCATGTACAAGGCGCTGCTGCTGTTGGCGTTCTGGGTGTTCACCGTCTTCGTTCCCACCATGCTCATACGCCTCTACCGCCGCTACCAGGGGTGGTCGCCTTTCGAGCTGGGGCACAGGGAGCGCCGCGCCATACCCTACGCCATATCCATCGTCTCATACCTCTTCTGCTACTATCTCATGGCCGCCGCGCACGTGCCCCACTTCATGGGCGTCATCCTCATAGCCGCCCTCGTCATCCAGGTGGTCTGCGCCATGGTTAACCTCTTTGTCAAGATATCCACCCACATGGCTGCCATCGGCGGCGTGGCAGGCGCCCTTGCGGGCTTCTCCCTCGTCCTGGGGTTCAATCCCGTGTGGTGGTTGTGCCTCGTGATAGTGCTTGCGGGGCTTGTAGGCACCAGCCGCATGATCCTGCGCCAGCACTCGCTGCGCGACATAGTGCTGGGCTTCCTCGTCGGCGTGGCATGCTCGTTCACGTCGGTGATGCTGTTTTAAGTACGACTATAATCAAACAATAAGATATTATGACACCATTAGTTAGCGTAATCATGGGCAGCACAAGCGACCTGCCCGTAATGGAAAAGGCATGCAGGTTCCTCGACGACATGAAGGTTCCGTTCGAGGTCAACGCCCTCTCGGCACACCGCACGCCCGACGCAGTAGAACAGTTCGCACGCGGAGCCAAGGCACGCGGCGTTAAGGTGATAATAGCCGGCGCCGGAATGGCTGCCGCCCTGCCTGGCGTAATAGCGGCGTCGACCACGCTGCCCGTCATCGGCGTGCCCATCAAAGGCATGCTCGACGGCCTTGACGCCATGCTCAGCATAATACAGATGCCTCCCGGCATACCCGTCGCAACGGTCGGGGTAAACGGCGCAATGAACGCCGCCATACTGGCCGTGGAGATGCTCGCCCTTGCCGACGACGACCTGGCTGCACGCCTTGCCGAATACAAGGCCGGACTGGGAGCCAAGATAGAGAAGGCCAACAAGGAGCTGGCCGAGGTCAAGTACGAGTACAAGACCAACTGATTTGCCGTTTTGCAGCCGGACGAGCCGCCGCCGATGCAACGTGGGGCAGCTCCTTCGGCTTATCCAACTCTTTAAAAAACACAAACGATGGACATCTTTAATTATAACCGCAGGGAAAGTTCCGTTGTCAACGTGGGCGCAACGCCCATGGGCGGAGGCAACCCCATACGCGTGCAGTCGATGACGACCACGCCCACGACCGACACCGAGGCGAGCGTGGAACAGGCCATACGCATAATCGAGGCCGGGGGAGAGTATGTCAGGCTGACAACGCAGGGCGTGCGCGAGGCCGAGAACCTGAAGAACATCAACGTCGCCCTCAGGGAGCGTGGGTACGACACCCCGCTCGTTGCCGACGTGCACTTCAACCCCCACGTTGCCGACGTGGCGGCGCTCTACGCCGAGAAGGTGCGCATAAACCCCGGCAACTACGTCGACCCGGCGCGCACGTTCAAGCAGCTTGAGTACACCGACGAGGAGTACGCTGCCGAGCTGCAGAAGATAGAGAAGCAGTTCGTGCCCTTCCTCGGCATCTGCCGCGAGCACCACACCGCCATACGCATAGGCGTCAACCACGGCTCGCTGTCAGACCGGATAATGAGCCGCTACGGCGACACGCCCGAGGGAATAGTGGAAAGCTGCATGGAGTTCCTGCGGATATGCAAGCGCGAGAACTTCACCGATGTGGTGATTTCGATAAAGGCGAGCAACACCGTCGTCATGGTGCGCTCGGTGCGCCTGCTCGTCAGCGCCATGGAACGCGAGGGCATGAGCTATCCGCTGCACCTCGGAGTGACCGAGGCCGGCGAGGGCGAAGACGGCCGCATAAAGAGTGCGGTGGGCATCGGCGCACTGCTGGCCGACGGCATAGGCGACACCGTGCGTGTGTCGCTGAGCGAGGAGCCGGAGGCTGAGATACCCGTAGCCCGTCATCTTGTAGACTATGTTACGGCGCGTGCAGGCCACATGCCGATACCCGGCACGGAGGCGCCCGGATTCGACTGGCTGCGCCCTGAGCGCAGAAAGACAGTGGCTGCGGCAGGCATAGGCGGCTCAAATGTGCCCGTAGTGATAGCCTCGATGCTCGAAGGCGACGACCCCTCTGTGCTTTCAGCCGGCGGCGACCTTGTGCCCGACTATGTCTACACAGGCCGCAGCGTGCCCGCTAAGCGCCTGCCCGGACAGCGTTACATAGTCGATTTCGACGCATACGCACAGCTCGGCGACAAGAGTGGGGTGTATCCCATCTTCCCGTACAACGCCGTGCCGTTCATCTCGTCGGTCGAGGCCGAGGCCAAGTTCCTCGTCCTGCCATACGGGGCTGACTCCGACGAATACCTTGCCTGCCTCAAGGCCCACCCCGAAGTGGTGGTTGTGAGCATGAGCAACAACAAGAACAAGCTGGGCGAGCAGCGTGCGCTGACACACGAACTGATGACGGCAGGCGTGGCAAACCCCGTCGTCTTCTGCCAGGCATACCGCCACACGCAGGAGGAGAAGGGCGACTTCCAGATAGAGTCGGCTGCCGACATGGGCGCGCTGATGTTCGACGGGCTTACCGACGGACTGTGGCTGATGAACGACGGCACGCTGGCCGCCGGTGACATTACCGCCACCGCCTTCGGCATACTCCAGGCCGCACGCCTGCGCACGTCGAAGACCGAATACATAAGCTGTCCCGGATGCGGCCGCACGCTCTACGACCTGCGCTCCACAATAGCACGCATAAAGGAGGCCACTAAGGACATGAAGGGCCTGAAAATAGGCATCATGGGCTGCATAGTCAACGGTCCGGGCGAGATGGCCGACGCCGACTACGGCTACGTAGGCGCAGGGCGCGGCAAGATTTCGCTCTACAAGGGCAAGCAGTGCATCGAGAAGAACATACCCGAAGCCGATGCCGTGGAGCATCTGTTGAGGCTTATTAGGAAAGACTTAAAATAATAATATAGTTTTTCATAGTAGCGGTGTAAAAGCCGTAGGGCGCGTCAGATCTGCCGTGAGGCACATCGACGCGTTTTTTTATGCTTGTACGTGGTAAGGCTTTGACAGCCAACCGATTACAAAACGCCACCTTTTGGACTCCAAAAGGTGGCGTTTCAGCGTGTAAAAGGATGCCTTTCGCACGCTGTTCGATTATCTTTTGAATTGATAATAAAATCTATTGTTTGTGAATGTCAATAAATTTTGTTTTGCAATCCGTTTTTATCGCATCTTTAATACCCGCTATTGTGCTGAATCCTAAGGTTGCCATTGTTTTACTCATGGCATTTTTAATGCTAATAATCCGTATCTGTGTCTGATTCTTTCCTTTATAGCATTAATCCTTGTTATTTTTGTCCGTTTCGCATTTTTATTGTATTTTTGTGCGTGAAAAACCAAAGATGCCATACCTGTATGTAAGTATGTGGCGATGTTCCGTTGTAATCTTTTATGCGAGTAACAATTTACGATATATTTATTGTAGCCCGTTTCGTGGTCATATTGGTTTTGTTTGCCGTATCGGTCGTACCCGTCCAGGCGCGGCACGGTGGAATTTCGGCAGCACGCATTGATGGACTGACGCTGAATGAAATTGTCGAAAAGGGTGAATCCTGCGTGAGGATGGGACACCATGACAGTGCAATAGCCTATTATCAGGCAGCGGCCGGCCGTTACGATGAAGGTATGGACACCGACGAAAAGAAAATGTGCGTAGATGCAATGTGCAACGCCGGGGCGATGGCCTTTGTTGACAGGCATGATTACATCGGGGCTTATGCGATGCTTGTCAAGGCTCTTGGAGTAGCCGAAAACAATAGTTTTGACTACATAAAACCTTACATCTATCTTAATCTTGCCGGGGTGCACACCGTGTTCGGCGATTCTACTATGAGCGACGGGCTTCGCCGCAAGGCTTTTAGGATCGGCAAGAGGCTTAAAGACGCATATATATACAAAATTGCGTTCGTGGAGCTTGTCTACACTGCAGCCGCTAGTGGTAACTTTGCTACAATCAGGAACGAGCTTGCCGACTTCGGGCACTCTTGGCAGGATATCGGCATAAGCAGGCACAACTACACGATGTTTATTTATCTCGGAATTTCTGCCTATTCGAAGGGCCGCTTTGCCGAGGCTCTAAGACACTATGACCAGGCAGATGGCTGTGTGTGCGACCTATTGGAAGCCGACTTGTACCACTTGTTAATAGACATGCTGGCGGCCCGGGTTTACAATGCGCAGGGCAAGTATGCGGAGGCCTTGGCTCGGCTTAAGCCCAATATCGGTAAGAAAATATACCAGCATGGGCTTGACTATGCGTATCGCGCGCTGTCGGAACTATATGCAAAAGCAGGCGAGGCAAACTTGGCAAGGGAATATAAGGTTAAAAGTCTGCTGATGAAAGACACAACCCTTGACTACGACGGATACATGCGCCTGCGCGATGTGGAGCAGCGCTACTTGCCGGTCGACGCCAACAGCCGCGCCACAGTGTTTGGAGGCTTGGGATTTGCAGGGCGAACAGCGGCCATTATGGCAGTCGTGATCGTGGCGATGGCTGTAATCGTAGCGGTAAGGCGCAAGCGGCAGCAACGAATGTCTGGACATACGGCTGTTCGTGCCGGTGCCCGGAATAACGTAGGGAACGGCTATTCCGTGCCAGATGAAAAGGCGCAGGAAACAGCCCACGAGATTAGGAAGTTCATGGAGACTTCGCTAGAAATCTACAGTCAGGACTTCTCGCTTGAGAAGCTGGCGCAGCGGCTCGGCGTTCATACGCGCACCGTCTCACGGGTGATAAACGACGTGTTCGGAGTCAACTTCAGCACCCTACTTTCACAATACCGCGTTAAGAAAGCATGTCGCATGTTGTCGTCCAATGATTATTCAAACGTTACCATACAGGCCATAGCCAATGACGTGGGATTTAAGAGTAGGACTAATTTCGCTTCTGTATTCAAGAAGCAGACTGGGCTTTCGCCCAACGAATACCAGAAGAAAGTGCATGGTGGCATGGTCTCTGGATAGACAGAATAATACAGGAAAACGTACAGATGTGTATTAAATTCCGAAATGGATACACATTTTCTTTCATAATTAGCGTGTTTTACTTACATTTTGATGATATTTGCAATCGTCTAGTTAACTTAAAAAACACGGATTATGAACGCTTTTACAACGCAATTAAGTAAAGCCGCAGCCTTGCTGTTAATGGTTACGGCATGTGTGTCAGCTAGGGCAGATAACCCTAAGCGGTTGTTTAACGTGCGCAAAGCCACCAGGACCGCGCTTGTGCCGAAAGTGAAGTCGGCCGTTACGCCAACACCTCTCAATGCACCGGCAAACAGGGTGTCAATAGATGAGAGGGATATACTTGTAGATGAGGATTTCTCGTCATTTACGGCAGGTACCAATGACGAGCCCGACACTCTCAACTATTTGGCTTCATCTTATTATGAGCCGGGCATATATATCGACCCCTCGCTGACTAAGGACGGCACATGGGGTGGCGACTTCGTTCATTCGGCTGGTGGAGCGGCCTACCTTAAGACACCCAACCCAATGGTTGCTGCTGTCCTCATGACGCCTTTGGGCGACTATTCTGGTGAGATAACCGTAAAGTGTAAAGTCAAGGCCATGCCCGATTGGATTGAAATGGGTGAAGATGAGACGGGTGAGCCTCAATACGGAAAGCTTACAGGCTCAGGTTTCTACATCTACGCAGGAAAGGGAGGTTTTACCTCGTCTGAGTACGCTAACACGGACATGCAACAGTACTACAATACGCGACTTTACGAGAATAAGGGTTGGACGGAAATAACAGTGACCTTTAACAACTATGATGCCGATAATGACGGTTACATCTGTTTTATGACAAATGGAGCCGTACTCATCGACGACGTAGAAGTTACAACGAAGTCCACGTTTATAGCTACGCCTAAGATTGTGGGAATAACAGATTTCCAAGCCGACAATTTCACAGTAGAATGGCAGCCCGTGCGTAAGGCCTATAACTATTACATCGACCTGTTTAAAAAGGTTTACACCTCTGATACCGATGGAGTTTTCTCTGAAGACTTTGAGAATTTCATGCCACAGGATGGCTGGACGTTGACTTCGAATGAGATTTCCGACAGCGATGGCATGGACGGTACAAAAGGTTTAATTATGCACAATGGAGATACTATCTCCACGCCAGAGAATGGGGCTACGTATAAGACGGGCGATTTCTATCTAAAATTTGTCACACCTATCGACCCGAAGGAGTCGCTGGCGCTGCTGAATATCGACGTGTTGACCAATACGGGATGGAAGAACATAGGTTATTATTACGTCATGGCCTTCACCGATGGTGACGTTGTGAAACTGGCCGACGAGATGGAAGGCTTCGCCGACAATTATATGGCGTTCCGCCTGCGTCCCATGGGTTTGGCTGAAGGCGAGTATATTGTCGTCGACAACATCGACATCACTACTAATCGGCCTTCGAAGCTTGAACGCGTGATGGGTGAAAACTCTTTAAACGGCAGTGACTATGGTGCCGATAGTAATTATGATTTTTATGACATGACGGATGACTGTTATCAGACGAGTTACACGTTCACCGATCTCGACCCCGAGACGGAATATTATTATGGCATACGCGCTCACTACGTTAAAATGTTCTCGACCCCAGTGAATCATCACGCATTAGGCGTATGCGCACCAGAGACGCTGCCGGCCACTGACATAGACTCGCGCGGAAGCTTCACCGCTAACTGGAACCCGGCTCCGAAAGCCATGGGCTACACTGTCAATATGTATTGTGTGACAGAGGTGGAGGAGGACAATCCTGACTTCATACTGCTCGATGAGACGTTCGACAAGGTTGATGCCGGTGTTACATCGGCCACCGACTGGCGCTCGCCCGAAATGATCGGCAACTACGACGACACCAGGCTCGACCAGTACACCACGCTGCCCGGATGGATTGGCGTAGGCAACATACTTGCCGAAGGCATGTTGGGATGCGAGGAATCTTATTCTATGTTTACCGAAATCGTTACACCTGAATTTTACGTTGGCAACGACGATGAGCTTAAAATTTACGTGAAGGCTTACGGTGATGCAGGCGACAGACTAATGTTAAAGGTGGACGGAACGGCTTATTACATACAGTTCGAGCCGGCTGCCGACGGTACAGGCTATATTGACGGATTGTGTTCTATACCGGTTACGTCGGATAACATACAGGTGCATATGTCAACCTACAATTACGGAGCGTTCATGCTCGACGAGATACGCTTCATGCAGGCAGTTAAAAAAGGCGACATTGTGAAGACTCTTGTTGATAAGGTGGAAACTGGCGCGGAAACTACTTCCTACACGTTCACCAACCTTGCAGACTACGGTTTCGACGCTTACAGCTACAGTGTGACATCATATTTCGAGTATGAAGGTAAGAGCACCACGTCGGCTCCTTCAAACATGGTCGTTGTCAACCTTGTCACCGGCGACAGCCACGTAAGTACGGGCGTTGAGGAAACAGTTGCAGAAGGCGACGTTCGTGAAGTAGCGCGCTACTCGCTCGACGGCCGCCAGCTTGCCGCTCCGCAGAAGGGAATCAACATAATAAGGATGAGCGACGGTACTACGCGCAAGGTGCTTGTAAAGTAAGACGCCAACCAAATTAATATAACTTTATTAATAAGTATGTGCTCCGTTCTTCCTTCCGTCATCGGGAGCAAGAGACGGAGCCTTTTTATATAAACCATAAAGCCATGAAATACAGCCATCTGTTATTAGCGCTGTCGCTGGCCGCCACGCAGGCCACGGCGCAGACATACCTAGAATGCGACTTCAGCGACGGCATTCCGTCGACATTTACCTTGATAGACAACGATGGCCTGATACCATCGGCCAGCATGTCCAAAGTTGGCTTTGCCCCCGGTACCCCATGGATAACGGACATTCCGCGCGGCACTGGCAACCCGGCAGCCTCGAGCACGTCGTGGTACGCCACGGCAGGGCAGTCTGACGACTGGATGATAACGCCCGCCGTGAACGTGGCCGACGACGGTGCGGTGCTGCGCTGGCGCGCCATGGCCTCAGACAAGAACCACCGCGACGGCTACTCGGTCTACGTCTCGCCGACCGGAGGCGACGGCATCGATGACTTCGACACTGCCAATCCTATATTCAGTGTGGCTGAAGAGGGGGGCGCGTGGGTTACGCATATAGTGCCGCTCGACGCCTACAAGGGCATGACGGTCAGCTTCGCGTTCGTCAACAACTCGACTGACAAGAACCAGCTTTACGTCGACGACCTGTTCATCGGCGTTTATTCTCCGGTTATGATGAGGCTCGGGCTGGACCGCAAGATACCTTCGATGGGCGAGGTTGCGGTGCATGGTACGGCCTACACCGCCGGCACGGAGACGGTGGAGGGCTTCACCGTAGGCCTGGAGTACGGCGGCGAGACGTACACGCAGGTTTTCGACGGCGTGGTAGAGCCTGGCGGACAGGTGGAGTTCACTCTCGACAAGACCCTGCCCGTAGGCTTCCACGAGACGCTGCCCTACCGCGTGTGGATAGGTAGCGGCGCCTCGCGCTATACGATAGACACCGACGTAACGGCCTATCCGCGGCGCGTGGTGTGCGAGGAAGGCACCGGCACGTGGTGCGGCTGGTGCGTGCGCGGCCTCGTGATGCTCGACTCCATAAAGCATTCGCACTCCGACTGGGCCATAGGCATAGCCGCACATTCAGGCGACCCGATGGCAAACGACTATGTGGGAGCCATAAGCAGATGGCTGGGCAGCGGAGGAATGCCTTGCGGAACGGTTAACCGTACGTTAGAGACAGACCCCGGGAGCTTCATCAGCGTAGGCCGGCAGGTGTTCGACAAAGAGCAGGTGCTCGTGGCGATGAAGGCCGAAGCCTCGCTCGACGAGGACACGCGCACGGTGGAGACGACGACGAGCCTATGGTTTGCCGAAAGCGACGGCGATGCCGACTACCGCCTGGCATATGCCATACTTGAGGACGGCGTCCACCAGCCCGACGACCCTGACTACAGCCAGCGCAACCTTTATTCGGGCGGCGCGAGCGGCGCCATGGGCGGATATGAGAGCCAGCCCGACCCCGTGCCGGCATCGCGCATGTGGTACAATGACGTGGCGCGCGGCTATGTTGACGACATACGTGGTGTTGCGGGCAGCGTGCCTGCGGAGATAACAGCCGACGAGGAGATACGCTACGGCAACAGTTTCACCCTTCCCGACGGCATATTCGACGACTCTAATACGTCGGTCGTGGTGATGCTCGTCGACCAGGCTGACGGCCGCATAGTCAATGCCGTGCAGGTGCCGCTCGGCAAGGGCGGACAGACAGGCATAAGCGACGCTGCCGTAAGGCAAGATGCAGCCCCCGTAGCCTACTACACCGCCGACGGCCGCAGGCACTGCACGCCGCAGCCCGGGCTTAACATAGTCAAGTATGCCGACGGCAGCACTGCCAAATATGTGAAGCGGTGAAAAGACTGCCGGTAACGGCCTTCGTAACAACTTGTAAATCAAAGGTTTACAAAACGCCACCTTTTGGACTCCAAAAGGTGGCGTTTCAGCGTGTGAAAGGATGCCTTTCGCACGCTGTTTGTTATTCTTTTAACCGGTAATGCAAGACCCGATTATTCTACGGCGTCAAGCAGTTCATTGTTTAGGTTCGATATGCAGATAATACTTTTCAGCCGCCAAGTCACCAGAATCATTTGAAAGCTGGTGCACCATCATCATGCGTGTGGTCTTGTTCTCCCAATACAGTTCGGCTTCCACGCCATTTTCCGGCAGGCATTTGAAAAGCTTTTCCTTCCCTTTGGCGTCCTGTCCTGCGCCCACATTGTCTTCCATCAGTTTCCTGATGGCTCTTTGTGCAGTCGTCAGGAAGTCAGAATCAAGTAAGAGCTTGTGGTTTACCGGGATTATTTCAGCGAACGGGTGGCCGTTTCTTTCCGTAATGTCGTTCACCTGATACTCATAATCGGTGTCCAGACGGCAATATGTTGTAAGGTTCTGCGGATTCTGAAGTACTATTATTCCCCATTCAAGCCCCAGGAAGTCACGGTCGTACAGGGTCAGATTGAGCGAAGTTTCATATTCAACCTTCCCGTTACGGTAGCCTTTAAGATGATTCCTGATATTGCCGCTCTTGAAGAAGTGTGACGCCCATTGGGTGGTCAGGTGCATTTCGGAAGTGTCTTCTGTCGTGTTCTTGTCAAAGACTTTGTACGTATGAGGATAATTATCGGCGCTCCAGACGATTGAGTCGTAGTATTGGGTGAACTCGGGAAACCCGACAGGCGTGTAATTGCCGTCAATGTCAGTGATTCTGAATGTAACCAGGTCAAGCGGTGCCGGCAACAGGCTTTCAATGTCCATCAGCGGAGTAAATCCTTCCATGGTCATCTTGAACTTTGCTTCTTCGGGCAAAGTGTCAGTATCGGAGTCCTGTCCATCCCCTTCCTTAAATGTCCTGGTAAGGCAAATCATTGCCCGTGCTTTTCTGTTTCCGTCATTTGCCGAGATTGTGATTTCCTTGTAGGCGTCAGGTGCCCCCGGTTCCTGTTTTGGGAAATGGATTTTCAGCTGATTGGCTTCAACCTTGACGGTCGCCCATCCGCAATCGTATGTGTATGAATCGCCTGATATCGGATTAAGCACATCGTAATTCTCGCAAGTCATTACGATGTCGCCCTCGTTGCAGTTTGCTTCAAAGGAAAATGTTTCAATCCATCCAACGCTTCCACCCGTAAACTTGACATTTTCGGGCGTGAGTATTTCATAATCCCAGACCATCGGCGTGCCGGGCAAGATGTCATCCTTGTCGCAAGCCGTAAATAGCAGGCTGACGATAACCAGCAACGGAGTAAGCAGTTTATTCATTTTCATGCCCGGTTATTGCAGGAAACCTTTTGCAATGGGAAGTCTACATAAAATAAATAACGACCCGTAGTTATATATAAAACGGAAAACGAGGGGCGGCGCGGCCCTTATCCGGCTTACAGCTTGCCGCCGTAGCAGAGGTCGCCGGCGTCGCCGAAGCCCGGCACGATGTATTTGTGCTCGTTCATTCCCGGGTCGACGGCCGCGCACCATACGGTTGTCTTGTCGTCGGGGAAGGTCTTCTTGATATGCTCGATGCCCTCGGGCGCGGCTATGACGCATGCCACGTGTATGCGCTTGGGCGTGCCGTGGGTGAGGAACGCCTTGTAGCCCAGCTCCATCGAGCCGCCCGTTGCCAGCATGGGGTCGGCTATGATGAGTGTCTTGCCGTCGAGGCTCGGCGTGGCGAGGTACTCCACGTGTATGCCCACCTCTGTGTGGCTGTCGTCCTTGTATTCGCGGTACGCGCTTACGAAGGCGTTGCCGGCGTGGTCGAACACGTGCAGGAAGCCGTTGTGGAAGGGCAGTCCGGCGCGGAATATCGTCGCCAGTATTATCTTGTCGGCCGGCACGCTGACCTTAGCCGTGCCCAGCGGCGTCTCCACGTCGCGCTCCTCATAGTTGAGCGTCTTGCTTATCTCGTATGCCATCATCTCGCCCACGCGCGTAATGTTGTTGCGGAACAGCAGTCGGTTGAGCTGGTATTCCTTGTCGCGCATTTCGGCCATGTACTGGTTGATGATGGAGTTCTGCTTGCTTAGGTTTATGATTTCCATTGTGTTACATTTATTGGCCGCAGCCGTGCCATTAAATTCTGCCCGGCCTGCTGCGGTATGGGTGTATGTTCGGCGTACAAAAGTATATATATTTCCCGACTTTTGCAAAGTGCAAATTGCAAAAACACTTCGGTGCATTTAAAATTTTGATACTTTAACCTAAAAACACTTTAAGACCGGCATTTTTACGCGTTTTGTAGGTATAAAGTACACTAAAATTTACTACCTTTGCACCCGATTTAAGGTATAACATTTTATAATAGGTATCGGGAACATAATAATTCACTTTTTAATATTTACATTAAAATGGCAAATTTAGATTTAAGCAAGTACGGAATCGTAGACGTGAAGGAGATACTTCACAATCCGTCTTACGAGGTATTGTTTGAAGAGGAGACAAAAGAAGGTCTTACAGGGTATGACAAAGGTCAGGTTACAGAGCTTGGTGCCGTTAACGTAATGACTGGTGTTTACACCGGCCGTTCGCCTAAGGACAAGTTCATCGTAATGGACGAGACTTCAAAGGACACCGTATGGTGGACTACCGACGAATATAAGAACGACAACAAACCCGCTTCACAGGAAGCTTGGGCTGCTGTTAAGGAGATTGCAAAGAAAGAGCTTTCAGGCAAGAAACTGTATGTAGTAGACGGCTTCTGCGGTGCCAACAAGGACACCCGCATGGCAGTGCGCTTCATCATGGAAGTAGCATGGCAGGCTCACTTCGTAACCAACATGTTCATCCGTCCTACCGAGGAGGAGCTGGTAAACTTCGAGCCTGACTTCGTTGTTTACAACGCTTCTAAGGCAAAGGTTGAGAACTACAAGGAGCTCGGTCTGAACTCAGAGACTGCTGTTGTGTTCAACGTAACTTCTAAGGAGCAGGTTATCATCAACACATGGTACGGCGGTGAGATGAAGAAGGGTATGTTCTCAATGATGAACTACTTCCTGCCGCTGAAGGGCATCGCTTCAATGCACTGCTCTGCCAACTGCGACAAGAACGGCGAGAACACAGCTATCTTCTTCGGTCTGTCTGGTACAGGTAAGACTACCTTGTCAACTGACCCGAAGCGTCTGCTTATCGGTGACGACGAGCACGGATGGGACGACAACGGCGTGTTCAACTTCGAGGGCGGATGCTACGCCAAGGTTATCAACCTCGACAAGGAGAGCGAGCCCGACATCTACAACGCAATCCGTCGTAACGCACTTCTCGAGAACGTAACTGTTGACGCTGAAGGCAAGATCGACTTCAACGACAAGAGCACAACCGAGAACACTCGTGTTTCTTATCCTATCCACCACATCGAGAACATCGTTAAGCCTATCAGCCACGCACCGGCTGCAAAGCAGGTTATCTTCCTGTCGGCTGACGCATTCGGAGTTCTTCCTCCGGTATCTATCCTCGACAAGGAGCAGACCAAGTACTACTTCCTCTCAGGATTCACAGCTAAGTTGGCTGGTACAGAGCGCGGCATCACTGAGCCTACTCCTACATTCTCAGCTTGCTTCGGCCAGGCATTCCTCGAGCTGCATCCTACAAAGTATGCTGAGGAGCTGGTTAAGAAGATGGAGAAGAGCGGCGCCAAGGCTTACTTGGTAAACACTGGTTGGAACGGAACAGGCAAGCGTATCTCAATCCGCGATACTCGTGGTATCATCGACGCTATCCTGAACCACTCAATTGACGCTGCTCCTACGAAGACTATTCCTTACTTCAACTTCGTTGTTCCTACACAGCTTGAGGGCGTTGATCCTAACATCCTCGACCCGCGCGACACTTACGCAGAGGCAAGCCAGTGGGAAGAGAAGGCTAAGGACCTCGCAGCACGCTTCATCAAGAACTTCAAGAAGTATGAAAGCAACGAGGCTGGTAAGGCTCTCGTAGCAGCTGGACCGAAACTCTAAGAATCAGTCAGACTAATTGAATATTAGTATATTATCAACAAGGCACGTCCTAAGCGGGGCGTGCCTTGTTTGGTTTGTTCTCATATATAATAAGGTGTGGCGGATGTCAGCTTTGCGTTGACATGTGGCTAAGGCGTTGTTACGCCATAAAATAGCCCGTTTGTTTGGACGGAATATATTTTATTCGTAAATTTGTAGACAGTGGCGAGGCTGTCACCACTGTGCCCGGACCGCCGTGTGCAAGGTTGAGCCGGCAGCCTGTAATTTTAATCATAACCTTTTAAAACCATCAAGAACCATGAAACATGCAACGCTGTTGAAAACCATCGTCTTCGTATTCTCAATCGTGTACGCTACCGCGTCGGTAGCCCAGGTGGCACGTCCTTTCAAGGGAGCCTGGTATTCGGACGACCTGTATGTGGACATCGACTTCTACGGAAAGACCATCTCTGACCCCAATTCAATGGACGGGGACCCCTGTGCGGGCATAATAAAGATAAAGCCCGAGATTAATTCGATGGCTTACACCATCGAGAACCTGAATGTAACAGGCAGGAAAGCTACTGCCACAGCCTATTTTGCTGAGAAGAACTCAAAACTGACATTCGAGTACATGCAGGACGGAAGCATTAAGCTGACCAGCAGCGACGGCTTTTCATACGTTGACGACGGACTGGTGAAGCTGCCCAATACAACATACGTGCTGCGCAAGGCGGCGCCGTTCAGCGGCACATGGAAGCTGGCCAAAGGCGACGGTCAGATAAATATGAACCTCTATAGTAAAGAGATGTTCGAGGAAGACTACGAAGGCAACAGCCGGCAGTGCTACGGGTCGATATACATAACCTACAACAACGGCATGTATGTAGACAACTGCTTGATTGTCAATAAGAAGACTGACGGCAACCAGGCCGTAATAGAATACCTTGGAGGCCGCGACGGCAATACATACAGCGCCACGCTGGTTTACAATCCGGCAACGAAACAGATAACCGTGAAGCAGCCCAAGCTGGTCAAGGCCACTAACGAGATTACGGAGTGTTATGTGACCGACGGTCTCGTGTTCGTACGCCGCTGACAAAGCCTGCCACGAGTAGTTCATATTGTTTTAACGGTCCGTCAAACCGCACTGATTCGCGGCTTGACGGACCGTTCTCTTATGATGCGATGGTATCAGGCGTGCCGTACTCGGGCGACTGCATTGGCGTCAGGATGCCTGAAAGCGTGCTGATGTTTTCATTGACGTTGATTTATATCAAAAAATACTATTTTTACGACAAAAATTTGAGTAAAAGCGATTGGCGTCCACGTTTAATGCGTATATTTGCACCAGTGTTCGTGAGAATGCTTTTCATAGGTTAGTAGTTTGATAGATTTTAAGGTAAAGATTATGTTATTAGATTTTGAAACAACAACCGTGCTGGCGTTGGCCCTTGTAATGGTTGACTGAATGATATCATCACATCCGTTGACACCAACATGAGTTAAGAAAGTTTTTAAAAGGCAGGCATGAGTGACTCACCCCTGCCTTTTTTCGTTTTATAATGTATTTGTATGCGGCCAATGCGCCGGCCTGCGCACAAAGCCTCATGCCGACGTGTGCCAGACATTCACAAAATCATTTAAAAATCATTTTAATGTCTATAAAAAAGCCCAATTTCAAAGTATTTTAGACAATAAAGGAGATAAAAGACGTTCTATTTAAGGAATTCTGATTAAATTTGCAGCTAAAAACATAATAATGTAAATAATGAAAAGGATTGTCAAACCTTTTGTAATATTGATATCAGCGATAGTCCTTATGTCTTCGTGTCTGGGAGACGACGATGGCTATAACGACTTTATTTTATACAGCGACACGGCTATAACATCCTTCTCGCTCGGTACGTTGAACCGCACGATGTGGACAACTTCGTCGACGGGCGAGGACAGCTCGTACGTTGACGAGATAGGCTGCAGCTCGTATAAGTTTTACATAGACCAGCTGAAACGCGAGATTTACAATCCCGACTCGCTGCCCGTGCACACTGATGTGGCGCACACGTTATGCGAAATCGAAAGCAAGAATTCGGGCATAGTAATCCTTGTACACAAGGACATAGAGGGTAAGGACTCGCTTGTTTACTTCAACAGTTCCGACTCGATAGACTTCACCGAGCCGCGCGAGTTCCGCGTATATTCGCTCGACGGTGCTGCATACCGCTCTTACAAGGTGAGTGTCAACGTGCATAAGGAAAATCCGGATTCGATGAACTGGCACAGGTTCGCCGCCCAGGATGCGTTTACCTCGATGGACTACATGAAGGCCGTTGCACTCGGCGGAAACTTGCTCGTGTTCGGCGAGCAGGACGGAGCCACGTCTGTATATTCAGGCACTGACGCAGCTGGCATGGTATGGACCAAGCTCGACACCGGCATGGCGCTCGACGCCGGCGCATGCCGCAACGTCATTGTTAAAGACGGAACGATATACTCCATAAGCGGCGGCAACATTATCAGTTCAGCCGACGGCAAGTCGTGGACAGTTGTGGCTCCCGCCGGAGTCAGCCGGCTTCTTGGCACCGGGCGCGGTAAGTTTTACGCAATGGACGCCAATGGCGGCATAGTGTCGTCGGCCGACGGAGCGTCGTGGACAGCCGACGCCGTGGTGGGCGACCGTGCATATCTGCCTTCGGCCGACTTCTCGCTCGTAAGCATGCCGATGGGTACGTCGGCAAGTTCGGAGAACATCGTGCTGGCCGGCAACCGCGGCCTGTCTGAGCATCCTGAAGACTCGGTGGCAATGGTGTGGAACAAGATTGAGGAGTATGCCGAAAATTCACATACCCATTCATGGATATTCTGCGGCGAGGACAACGGCTACCGTCTGCCGCGCTTGTCAGGACTTAAGATGGCGTCATACGGCGACGTCCTTATAGCCTTCGGCGGCCGTGGGCTTGGCACAAGCACGGCAAAGGCATACTCGCAGATATACGTTAGCAGCGACAACGGCCTTACCTGGCACTCGGACGGCAGCTATTACCTGCCTGAAGGATTCACCAACGGCGGTAGCGACGTGACAGCCATGACTGTCGACGACGACAACCACCTGTGGATAATCTGCGGCGGTACGGGCGATGTGTGGCGCGGACGGCTCAACCGGCTCGGTTGGGACGAGGAGCAGACATCGTTTACCGAATGATACAACAACCCTAGAACCAAGTCCTTGCCCATGAGAAAAATCCTTTTAGCAGCAGTCTTGATGTTCGTTTCGCTTGGCGCCAAGGCCCAGGACGAGTACGAATACAGGATGGAAATAGGAGCGGGCGTGGGCATGGTGAGCTACGAGGGCGACTTCAACGGCAGCATATTGAAAAACATGCGGCCGTCTGCGTCGTTTATATTGAGGAGGGTTTTCAACCCCTACATGGCTTTGAAGCTCGACTATACGTACGGCACCCTGGCCGGAAGTTCGGCCGACGTGAAGACGTGGTATCCCGAACTGGCCGACAATCCGGTGGAATTCAAGAATACCGTGATGGATCTGGGCCTGTCGTTTGAATATAATTTCTGGCCTTACGGCACCGGCCGCGAATACCGCGGAGCCAAGCGGATAACGCCTTTCGTATTCCTCGGCATCGGCGGCACTTATGCAGATACTAAAGGCGGAAGCGTCTTTACGGCCAACATACCGATAGGCCTGGGCGTTAAGTATAAGATAGCCAAAAGACTGAACCTCGGACTTGAGTGGGCCGCCCACTTCTCCTTGAGCGACAAGCTCGACGGAGTTGAAGACCCTTACGGCATAGAAAGCAAGGGGCTGTTCAAGAACACGGACTGCTACTCGATGCTGAAACTCACCCTGACTTACAGCTTTATGGCAAAATGTAAAATATGCAACAAGGATGACTGAAACTAAAATCGACATGAACCGCATACCGCAGCACATCGCCATCATCATGGACGGCAACGGCCGTTGGGCGACAGAGCGCGGCAAGCAGCGCAGCTACGGCCACCAGGCCGGAGTTGACACCGTACGCAAGATAACATCGGAGTGTACAAGGCTTGGTGTGAAGTTCCTTACATTATATACATTCTCGACTGAAAACTGGAGCCGTCCGGCCGACGAGGTGGCAGCCCTCATGGGACTCGTGCTAAGCTCGCTCGAGGACGAGATTTTCATGAAGAACAATGTACGTTTCCGTGTCATAGGCGACATGGGGCGCCTGCCTGCCGAAGTCAGGGCCAAGCTTGAGGAAACGATGGAACACACGCGGGGCAATACGGCAATGACAATGGTTGTCGCCCTTAGCTATTCGTCCAAGTGGGAGATAACCAACGCCGTTAAGGATATAGCGTCTGACGTAAAGGCAGGCAAGATAGGCCTTGACGATATAAGCGAGGATATGATATCGTCGCGTCTCCAGACAAACTTCATGCCCGACCCCGAGCTGCTGATCCGCACCGGCGGCGAGTTGCGCATTTCCAACTACCTGCTTTGGCAAATAGCTTATTCCGAATTGTATTTCTGCGACACTTACTGGCCCGACTTTGACGAGGAGTGTCTCCACAAGGCCATCGCAAGCTACCAGAACAGGCAGAGACGTTTCGGAAAGACCGAGGCGCAGGTAGAAAACAACGATTAATACAAGACAATTTTGACAGACAAGATGAACAAGGTAAAAGGATGCGTCATGCTGGTTGCCGCAATGCTGTTCTGCATCGGCGCGGCTGCGCAGGTTAAGATAGAGAATCCCGACATTTCCTATGCCGGTACTCCCCGTACATGCTACATTGGCGGCATGACAGTGTCCGGCGTTGAAGGATACGAGGACTACATGCTTACGGGTATTTCGGGCTTGTCGATAGGGCAGAGGGTTGAAGTGCCCGGTTCAGACATCTCCAACGCCGTGAAGAACTACTGGCGTCACGGACTGTTCTCGAAAGCACAGATTGTTGCCGACTCGATTGTAGGCGACAGCATCTACCTGCACTTTTACCTTGCGCTGCGCCCGCGAGTGTCGACCATCAACTACGAAGGTGTGAAGAAGTCGGAGAAGGAAGACCTCGAGGCTAAGCTCGGATTGTTGAAAGGCAGCCAGATAACTCCCAACATGATTGACCGCGCCAAGCTGCTGGCGAAGAACTATTTTGATGAAAAGGGCTACAAGAACGCCGACATCAACATAATGCAGCGTGAAGACGTAGTCAACAAGAACCAGGTAATCCTCGACATCATCATCGACAAGAAGGAGAAGATGAAGGTGCGCAAGATCATAATCGAGGGTAACAAACAGCTTGCCGACAATAAGATAAAAGGCGGCCTGTTCAAGAAGGGCGCTTTCAAGAAGATGCACGAGGCGGGCAAGCTCTCGTCGTTCCTGAAATCGAAGAAGTACACGCCCGAGCGTTACGAGGAAGACAAGAAGAACCTTATCGACAAGTATAACGAGCTGGGTTACCGCGACGCATACATCGTGCGCGACAGCGTTTGGAACGTAGACCCCAAGCACGTCAACATATTCATAGAGGTGGATGAAGGCAAGAAATACTACATCCGCAACATAACATGGGTGGGCAATACGGTGTTCACGACCGAATATCTGAGCCGCATCCTCGGCATGAAGAAGGGCGACGTGTACAACCAGAAGCTGATGAACAAGCGACTGTCTGAAGACGAGGACGCCGTGGGCAACGAGTACTGGAACCGCGGTTACCTGTTCTACAACCTGCAGCCTACCGAGGTCAACATCGTGGGCGACTCTATCGACCTTGAGATGAGGATTGTCGAAGGCACTCAGGCTCACATCAGCCACGTGCGCATCAACGGCAACACGCGTATTTACGAGAACGTGGTGCGCCGCGAGTTGAGGACCAAGCCGGGCGACCTGTTCTCGAAGGAGGCACTCATGCGTACCCTGCGCGAGCTCGCTTCAATGGGACACTTCGACCCCGAACAGATAAATCCCGACGTGCAGCCCAACCCCGAGGAGGGTACGGTGGACATCGACTGGGACCTCGTACAGAAGTCTAACGACCAGCTGGAATTCTCGCTCGGTTGGGGACAGACGGGCGTTATAGCCCGTGTGGGCGTCAAGCTAAACAACTTCTCCATGGCCAACCTGTTCAACAAGAACAAGGAGCACCGCGGCATCATGCCAGTGGGCGACGGCGAGGTGCTGTCTCTCGGTGCACAGACCAACGGTACTTACTACCAGTCGTACAACATTTCTTACTCAACCAACTGGCTGGGCGGCAAGCGCCCGATACAGTTCACCGTCGGCGCTTATTTCTCAAAGCAGACTGATGTGTCGAGCAACTACTACAACCAGGGTTGGATGAACAACTATTACAACTATCTGTACGGCGTCGGCAACAGCTGGAACAATTATTACGAGAACTATTACGACCCCGACACATACGTCAAGCTTCTCGGCGTATCGCTTGGCTGGGGCAAGCGCCTGCGCTGGCCTGACGACTACTTCCAGCTGTCAGTACAGCTGGCATACCAGCGCTACATGCTGAAGAACTGGCGCTACTTCATTGTTTCAAATGGTAACTGTAACAACCTCAACCTCGGCATAACGCTCTCGCGTATCTCTACCGACAACCAGCTTTATCCCCGCCGTGGTTCAGAGTTCATGACTTCTATGACAGTCACTCCGCCGTGGTCGCTCTGGGACGGAAAGGACTACAAGGGACTTACCGAAATATACAACTACGAAGCATCCAACGGCCAGGCCGGTTCAGACAAGGCTACAGCCGCACAGCGCGAGAAATACCGCTGGGTTGAATATTACAAGTGGAAGTTCCGCTCCAAGACATACACCGCCCTCACGAACGGCCAGAAGTGTTTTGTGCTTATGACTCGCGTTGAGTTCGGTATCCTCGGTGCTTACAACAAGTACAAGAAGTCGCCGTTCGAGACTTACTACATGGGCGGCGACGGCATGAGCGGCTACTCAACCGGCTATGCCGAGGAAACCATCGGTTTGCGTGGTTACGAGAACGGAAGCCTTACCCCGTACGGAGCCGAGGGCTACGCTTACGACCGCTTCACGCTTGAGTTGCGTTATCCGTTCCTGTTGGGTAACACTACAATCTACGGCTTGGGCTTCCTCGAGGCCGGTAACGCTTGGACGGACACAAAGAAATTCAATCCGTTCGACATGAAGCGCTCAGCCGGTGTCGGTGTGCGTATATTCCTCCCGATGGTCGGCCTTATGGGTATCGACTGGGCCTACGGTTTCGACGACGTCTTCGGCCGCAAGGGCGGCAGCCAGTTCCACTTCATCCTCGGACAGGAGTTCTAATCTTTAACTGCATGTAAGACCAAATTAATGCGCCGCAGGTAGGTGCCGTCGCCAATGAGGCGTCATCCTGCCGGCGGAGTACGGTAAAAGAGAAAGGAGACAGATATTATGAGAAAGATTATCATTGCCGCCGTGATGGCCCTTTGCGCCGTATCGGCCAGCGCGCAGAAGTTCGCGCTTATCGACATGGAATACATCCTTAAGAACATTCCGGCATACGAGCGTGCCGATGAGCAGCTCAACCAGGTGGCCAAGAAGTGGCAGGCTGAGGTTGACGCGCTCAACACCGAAGCTTCGACAATGTACAAGAACTACCAGAACGAGGTGGTGTTCCTCTCGCAGGAGCAGAAGCAGGCGCGCCAGCAGGCCATCAACGAAAAGGAGAAGCAGGCTGCCGAGCTGAAGCGCAAGTATTTCGGTCCCGACGGCGAGCTTTACAAGAAGCGCACCAGCCTGATGACGCCCATACAGGAGGAGATATACAACGCCGTAAAGGACATCTGCGACCTGCGCGGCTATTCGCTCGTGCTCGACCGCGCGTCAGACACTGGCATCATCTTCGGTTCGCCCAAGATAGACATCAGCAACGAAGTTCTGTCAAAGTTGGGTTATTCAAACTAAAAAACACATCTTTAATATATAAAAGACGTGTAATATAGTATATTTTACATATCTTTGCAGGCAAATTAAAAAACCAAATTGAGTAAGCAATAAAGAAAAAATGAAAAAGTTAGTTTTAATGTTACTTTTGTTTGCGCCCCTTTCGATGTTCGCGCAAACGGCAACACCCAAGTTCGGACATGTCAATGCACAAGCCATCATGGAGAGCCTGCCAGAGTTCATCAAGGCACGCGGCGACCTCGAGGCACAGTCAAAGCAGTACGAGAACGACATGAAGGCCATGCAGGACGAAATCCAGCGCAAGTCTGACGAGTATGATAAGACCAAGAGCACTATGAACGAGACTTCGCGTGCCGAAGCCGAGGCTGCGCTCAACCAGCTGATGCAGAAGTTCCAGCAGGCTTACCAGGACAACCAGCAGGCCCTCCAGAAGGCACAGCAGGAGAAGCTCCAGCCTATAATGGGCAAGATAATGACTGCCATCAAGAACGTAGGCAAGAACGGCGGTTACGTTTACATCATGGACGTATCAGGCGGCATACCCTACATCAGCGAGACTCTGAGCAAGGACGTTACGGAAGACGTCAAGACAGAGATGGCAAAGCTGAAATAACATAATACTTTAGCAAGCAACGCTTAAGGAGGGAGCTAAAGCAGTTAAAGACACAATCGTTGCCGCATGCCGGCTTTAAGGCGTCGGCATCAGTCTTTAGCTCCTTTGGCTCCCTCGGTTGCTTTCGGCTCAGCAGCCGTACCGCGCAGGGCGGCACTACCGCAGGCGCATTTATTCCAAAAGCCTTTTTTAATTCACCTGAATATGAACAACCACCATTACATGCGAAAGTTAGTCCTCCTCATGTTAGCCGTCGTTGCCACAGTGGCAGCCGACGCACAGACCCTGAAGTTCGGCTACCTCAGCTACCGCGAGGCCATAAAGTCCATGCCCGGATACGCCGTGGCACGCCAGAACCTCGAGTCGCTGCGCAACCAGTACAGCGAGGAGACAAAGCGCTCCGAGGAGGAGTTCAACCAGAAGTACGAGCTCTTCCTTGAAGCCCAGGGCGAGCTGGCAGCCCCCATCCTGAAGAAGCGCCAGGCCGAGCTGCAGGAGCTGCTCGCCAGGAGCGTCGACTTCAAGAAAGAGGCATCAAGGCTGCTCGCCAAGGCCAAGGCTGAAATGTTCGCCCCGCTGCATAAGGAGCTCGACGCCCTGCTCGCCCGCATAGCGTCGGAGCGCGGCTACGCCTTCATACTTAACACCGACGGCCACGCCCTGCCATACGCCAACCAGGCCTTCGGCGAGGACATTACAGCCATAGTCAAGGACGCCATTGCCGCGCCGCCCACCACTGACACGTCGGCAGACGGCCAGACAGACATCGTAGACGAGGTGGACGAGGCTGCCGCTGCGACCGCCGCCGACGAGTTTGGCGAAGTAAGATAACACATGACAGCCACGCGGCGACACACTTGCCGCAAACATAACGACTATGAGCAACCAAGCAGCACCAGGCCCGATAGGGGTCTTCGACTCAGGCTACGGCGGACTGACCATACTGCACCAGATGCGCAGCCTGCTACCGCAGTACGACTACCTGTACCTCGGCGACAACGCACGCGCCCCCTACGGGCCGCGCTCGTTCGACGTGGTGTACCAGTTTACGCGCGAGGCCGTGGTAAAACTGTTCTCAATGGGCTGCCACCTTGTCATCCTGGCCTGCAACACGGCCTCTGCCAAGGCTCTGCGTACCATACAGCAGAACGACCTGCCCGTGCTCGACCCCACACGCCGCGTGCTCGGCGTGATACGCCCCACGGCCGAGTGCATAGGTTCTATTACGCAGACGCGCCATGTGGGCATACTGGCCACCGAGGGCACGATAAAGAGCGAGAGCTACGTGCTCGAGATACGGAAGCTCTACCCTGACATCAGCGTCTCCGGCGTGGCCTGCCCGCTGTGGGTGCCGCTGATAGAGAACAACGAGTACGACACGCCGGGTGCCGACTACTTTGTAAAGAAGCGAATCGACGCCCTGATGCGCCTCGACCCTGACATCGACTCGATAATACTCGGCTGCACGCACTATCCGCTGCTGCTCGACAAGATACTGAAGCATACCCCGCGCGGCGTAAGGATAATACCACAGGGCGAGTATGTGGCGGCAAGCCTGAAATCGTACCTCGAGCGCCATCCCGAGATTGACGCGCGCTGCACCAAGCATGGCACGTGCCGCTACCTTACAACCGAGAACAAGGACAAGTTCGCCGAGTCGGCGAAGATATTCATGCACGAACCCGTCGCCGACGTCGATACCATCACCCTTGCGTAGTGTGGGGGTTTGCGGTTGTGGGGTTATGCGGTTGTGGGGTTTTACGGTTATGCGGTTGTTAGGTTTACGGTAATAATGCGATAGGCTGCCTTTTGCGTTGTAAAAGGCTGCCTATCGGCGTGTAAAAGGCCGCATTTTGCATCGCAAAATGCGGCCTTTTACATTGATGGATGTTTTGCTTACAGTTGTTAAATGTTTTCCCGTATGTTTATAAAAATATTTAACGAAAATTTGTTTATTTAGTTTAAAATGATTATATTTGCAGGGTTATTCAACGGTGAAAGCGTTTTCAGCCGTTTTTGTATCACTTAAATTTAATGTGCTTATGAAGAAGTTATTACTCACTACGGCTTTCGTGTTGTTGGCGTTGGGCGCTTCGCCCCAAGGGCTTAAGAGCCTGATACCCGCCTCGGTGTTGGCCGGCGAGACGGTGACGGGGCTTAAGGGCGGACACAACGTAGGGAACCTCGACCTCGGGAAGGCGCGCAAGAGCGCCGCGGCGCGCGCCGCAGCCAAGGCCCCCGAGGGCGAGAGCCGCATGTTCATGCTTTTAGACTATGAGCCTGTGAGCGGATTTACTGAGGAGGACGGAGCCGAAATCGCATTTCCGAGGATAAGGAAGCAGGAACTGGTGTTCGCCGACGACGGCAAGGTGTACATCCCCAACATGATGCTTACCTCGGCGCTCGGCGAGGGCTGGCTTGAGGGCGTTTTCGACGGCGACGGCAACATTGTGATAGAGCCGGGGCAGACGGTGGCCACGTATTCAGACCCCGAGTTGGGCATGTCTAACGACTTCATCCTCAGCACGGTAGACTATTCAACGGATGGATACCAGCCCGGCAACGAGCCCATAACGCTGTATTTCGAAGACGACGGATATTATCTGCCCGAGGGCCAGTTCCTCGGCCTGTTCAGGGTCGACGAGTACCCGTTCCTGCCCATGCCTATTTACACGTTGCAGACGTATTGCTCGGATTTGGCTTACGGCGACGTGTCGGCGCTTGGCGAGCCGGTTGAGTATGATTACACTTGCGACGAGCTTACGGGCGAGGCTGCCACGGGGCTTACGGGCACGGTCGAGATGTATTCGGAAGAGGACATGAACATCTCAACGAGCCTGCTGCCGGCTTGTCCCGACGCAATGATGATGTTCATCGGCTACGCCGGCAAGGAAGACATCATGGCTTACTGCACAACCGTGGCTGACGACGACGCGTTGTTCATGGGCTACACGGCTGTGGGCGGAGGCGCTTACCAGACGGCATCGTTCATAAATTTCTTCTACAACGGCGCCGACGGCTCTTACGACTGCGAAGACGGCTTTACGCTGGGCGACTTCTTCGTAAATCCGCTCAACGGCACTTCGGGCTTCAGCTGCATGTACGGCAACATGTCGCTCGTTCCTTCCGGAACCGCGGGCGTCGGTTCTGTCGGCGCTGCCGGAGGCCGCAGCGTGGTGGCCACGGAGTATTACGACCTCTCTGGCCGCCGCACGGGCAAGGCCGCCAAGGGCGTAGGCATAGTCGTAGAGAAATACGCCGACGGCACGAGCAGGGCCGTCAAGGTGGTCAGGTGAATCATTTGACGTTGTTATAAAGTAGATTTTTTCATATTAAAGTAATTTTTTTAAGTTTACTCCGGTCGGCCGACGTGATGTCGTCCGGCCGTTTTTGCGTCTGTGGGGATATTGGGGTGGACAAATAAAATTCGGCACAACCCTTTAAAATAATGTGAGTTCGGCATAAGGATTATTCCACAAAAAGTATCGTTGTTGCATTGGATATAACGTCATTTCGGTATAAGAAGAATATAATCATTCTAAAAACAAAATGCCACAGACTTCTTACGTTTTAGAATGACTTCATGTTCTAATTTCTTATACCGGACTAACGTTAGAATAAATAGATGTGCCGAATAGTGGTTCCTTATTGCCGTGGCGGCGTTACTTCACGCTAAGTTTTATCGTGTCAGCGCCGGCTTTCAGTATCACTACGCCTTTCTCTCCGCGCGTGTCGAGCCGGGCCTGTCCGGCTGCTGCGCGGGCGGTGTCGAGCGCGGTGCCTTGCAGGCTGTACAGTGTGGCGGTCTCGCCGTCGGCCAGTCCGCTTACGGTCAGCGTGCGCCCGTCGGCGGTTACGAGCAGGGCACGGCGCGCTTCGGGGGCTGCTATGGCCGTAGCGTCGAACGAGCCGTCAAAGAAGTATAGCGTTGCCGTGGCCGCGTCGCTGTTGGCGTATCCCTCGGCCGATGCGTACACGCTGATGCCGTAGGCTGCGGCCAGCGTTACCGTGCCCGTCTCGGTGTAGGCTTCGGCCGAGGTGGGTGCCGCTGATAGAGAACAACGAGTACGACACGCCGGGTGCCGACTACTTTGTAAAGAAGCGCATCGACGCCCTGATGCGCCTCGACCCTGACATCGACTCGATAATACTCGGCTGCACGCACTATCCGCTGCTGCTCGACAAGATACTGAAGCATACCCCGCGTGGCGTAAGGATAATTCCGCAGGGCGAGTATGTGGCTGAAAGTCTGAAAGACTATCTGGCCCGTCATCCTGAAATCGACTCGCGCTGCACCAAGCACGGCACGTGTCACTACATGACGACCGAGAACAAGGACAAGTTCCGCGAGTCGGCACGCATCTTCATGCACGAGCCTGTCGATGTTGAGACAATCACTCTCGGCTGATTATCTGAGCTCTTCCGGCACATTCATTCAGGCCGTTCCGCTCACTTATTAAGTGCTGTCTGCGCTCCGTTTCAGCATATCAGCCACGGCATTGTGAAGTAAAAACTTAGGACAAAGACTTTTTCTAAAACAGAAAGATTTTACAAACAGATGTTTATGTTTTTACCTCTTCGCGTCAGTTTGTTAGTCATATATTAACGCTAAAACGCCACCTTCCGTTCCGAAAGGTGGCGCTTTATGTTTCTGCCGTTCTCGTTTCAGCTCATCATTCAGTCCTCATTACGCGTCATAATAATGCCGTTTTATGCTTAATCATTATCCCGCTGCGGTATGAAAGCTGTTCTTCGGTAACAATATCTTTGCGTACTTTTCGTGTGTCATTACTAAAAATGTCATGCTCCATATACCAAAGTTGACTGACTTTTATTGCTGTAAATCATTAAACAGTTGAAATGGCGCATCGGGATTAAACTTATCTATGTCTTTATAGCTCTTGAAGCTCCTTATATATTTTCCGTCTTGAAAATAATGGTAGCCTGCGTAATTTACTTCTTTTGTCTTACATCCGATTAAAGGAAGATAAAAGTTATCTATGTATTTCCACCTCCACTTTGTTTTACATTCTTTTGTGTTTATCATCAGCAAAGGAAAACTTTTGTTGATGTGCCAAAACAATTCATCATAAATATTTGCAATGATAAGCACATCTATATCCTTTGCCTTACAGCTCTCGACTAAATAAAATGGGGAGACACAATTAGGTGATTTACAATATGGAGTATAATCGTATAAAATAACTCTTTTGTGTGCTGCAAGATATTCTTTTATTTGTTCTGGTGTAATGTTATATACGTAAGAGTAGTTGGATATTGAGTCTATCTTACCAGTGTAATTAATAACTCTTTCCTTTTCTGTTTTTGATAGATATGAATAACCCGAAGTCAGTCCTGAAATCTGGCAGGAGCTCAAGGCTGAACATACTAAAATGGTTACAAGTATGTATCCTTTAATAGTTCTGTTTAGTTTTAATATGTATCCTTTCATTGTCTTATTTAATTTTAATGGAAATCCGTTATCCACAAGTTCACCTTGTTAGAATGTCAGATGAATAAGTTTCTTCATGAAGCAATCATTCCTTTTTCTTCACCATAGACAGTGCAGAAAGATTGTTCTTGTTCTTCTACAACAAGCGTTTGTAACTCGTTTACCTCTAAACTGCGGGTTTTCAGAAAACTCTGATTTTACATATTTGCTGACATTTTCATCCATCTGTATGGTAAAAGTATCAGCATACATGTATTAACATCCAAAAGAATCTCTGTTTCTTTATTGTGAAACATCGGAAACTGCTTGAAATCACAGAGTCCAAATCACTTACTACAACCGGCAGAAAGACGTGCTGTCGTTGCAGAGAAAATACCCATGCTGATTCTTTATGTTGGCATAACATCAGACAAAATAGTACAGCTGCAAGTAAATAGAATTTCTTTATAAGCTATATCATTTTGCAGTTAAATGTCTACCCTTACCTTGCAAAGGTATATAAATATTCTGAATATTAAAAGCAATATTCTAAATATTAAACATTTTCACTATCTTTAATATTACGCATAAATAGATATGCGTGTGGTAAAGGTTAACCGCCTGACGTGGAATGAGAATCCGAAAATTGCAGGTCTGTGTTCTATGTATTATCCTTGCAGGAAGAAAACCCCTGTTGAGCCAATCTGCTGGTTGAGTCCGTCAGACTTTTTTAAGGGGCAAAAGTGAGGAAAAAATATTGATAATTTACCCCAAGTGCCGCATAAGCGGTAACGAATGTGCCCGCTCCGTTGGTAGTCTTGCCGGATCAAGGCCGTTATGGTGGAGCCTCATATCCCTGTATCAGAAAAACAGGTAACAAACTATCACAGCGCAGGCGGTTGGTGTATCTATTGTAAAATTTTATGTATATCTATTTTATAAAATGTCTTCTGGATAGTCCGTTCCGTCTGCCGGATAAATAAAAAATAATGACTTTGATATGAGATATAAAACCATCCATCAACTTTGCATCATCACTTATAAGTCAGACTTATTTCAGCCACATTCAGCGAAGAATATTGCGGAATGCTGAAAGAGCACCTTTTACGACATGAAAGTTGCTCTTTTATGTCCTAAAAGATACTCTTTTGCCTTGCAATCTGCCCTCTTTTGTTTTTACGTCATTCGGCTCCTGCTTTTACATCAGTTATATTTTGATTTTACGCCATTCGTCTTTCAGTTTTATGTCAATAATTTTTGAATTATAAGCTACCGTTCACTATAAGTCTTAAACCAATATCTTCATTTTAATATATAATTCTGTCAATCCATACTGTTGTTCACGCATACACCACTCAGCAGCGTTTAACCGAAAGCAAAAGCCACATTATTATGATATAAAAAACACAAGACTTGCACCTTTCTCCATATTCTCAAATTTCATTTCCCGATAAAAATTCTCTTCCTTTTATTTATAATCAGTAAAAATAGGAGCAGCCTTTCATATAGCACATTTTATAAGATGCTCGACAAAGTGCAGGCTGATTGGATAGCCGGTTGTTTTGAATAGGGGTGAATATAAAAAATGTGGACACGGATTTCCGTGCCCACATAAGGGTAAATTTAATACTTATGACTTTGCTGACGGCTTTTGGCTGTGTGCCAAGTGTTAGTGCGTCAGGTTATGTCTTTTATGTTCAGAATATTGTAAGGTTGCTGTTTTAGTTTACAGCGTCGTTCAGTTCAGCTCCAGCCTTGAACTTGATTACCTTCTTGGCAGCTATCTGTATCTTCTCCTTTGTGGCAGGGTTGATGCCTTCGCGAGCAGGGCGTTCGTTAACGCTGAATGTTCCGAAGCCTACCAACGATATCTTGTCACCGGCTACGAGCGCGTCCTTGATTGCTGCAACGGTAGCATCGAGAGCCTTTTTCGCATCGGCCTTTGAAAGTTCTGAGCCGGTAGCTATTTTTTCGATAAGTTCTGTCTTGTTCATAATCAATCAGTTTAAAATATTAATGTTTACTGTGGTTTTTGCCTATTTTCATCGCAAATATAGCCTATTCATTTCATTCGTCAAACAAAAAATAAAAAAAAGTGGGGAATTTAATGAAAAAAAGTTGGTAAACAAGTGCTTTTATGCACAATGACAGATATTTTTCGTACTTTTGCCGTGGTTTACCATAAATGATTAAATTGACTTAGTATGTTCAGAATTCCTACGATAACAAAGAATCTGCTGATTATCAACGTCTTGATGTTCTTCGCCACTTGGGTGTTCGCACGCCAGGGCGTCGACCTCAACAATCTGTTCGGCCTGCACTTCTTCCTTGCGTCCGATTTCAGCCTTTACCAGCTGTTCACCTACATGTTCATGCATGCCAACTTCACGCACATATTGTTCAACATGTTCTCGCTGTGGATGTTCGGCTGCGTTGTCGAGAACGTGTGGGGCCCCAAGAAGTTCCTCTTCTATTATCTTGCCTGCGGCGTGGGCGCCGGCCTCATACAGCTGCTGGCGCAGTTCGGCGAGTTTTACGTCATGGCTACCGACCAGATACCGGGCTTCGGCTTCGGCGACGTGATGACCGTTGCGCGCAACAGCCAGGCCGTGCTCAACCTTTGGACCACCGTAGGCGCGTCAGGCGCCATCTACGGCATACTGCTCGCGTTCGGCATGTTGTTCCCCGAGCAGCGCATGTTCATATTCCCCCTGCCCGTGCCCATCAAGGCAAAGTGGTTCGTGTGCATTTTCGTAGGCATCGAGCTGTTGTCAGCCCTCGGCACGAGCGGCAGCAGCGTGGCCCACTTCGCCCACTTGGGTGGTGCGCTCTTCGGCTATATTATGATAAGGTATTGGCGCAACAATTCCGGAGGAGGCGGCTACGGCCGTTCGCGCGGGCAGCAGTTCTTTGACCGCATGAAGGACAACTGGGAGCGCCGCAGCCATCGCAAGGCTGACGAGACGAGGCGCGGCGACAATCAGCGGCGCGAGTCTGACTGGGACTACAATGCGCGCCGCAAGGCCCGCCAGGACGAGATCGACCGCATACTCGACAAGGTGCGCCGCAGCGGCTACGACAGCCTTACCGACGAGGAGAAGGCCAAGCTCTTCGACGGCGGCAAGTGACTCTGCACTCATAGCGCCGGCGAGGCGCTGCCGGGGCGGTGCGTCCATACGTAGAGCACGCCCCTTCCTGTCACCCAATTCCACGTCCAATGCTTAAGAAAATAAGGAACATAACGCTGCAGATGACGGCCGGAGCCAACGTGGCCTCTATCGTGCTGATGCTGTTGGTGGGTTATTCCGACCGCCTCGACCCTGTGGAGCATCCCATACTTGCCAACGCCGGGCTGGCCTTTCCCGTGTTCCTCTTCATCAACTTCTGCTTCCTCGTGTTCTTCCTCATATTCAGGAAGAAGTACGCCCTGGTGCCCATAGCCGGCTTCATCCTCGGCTACCAGCCCATAAGGACATACTGCCCGTTCAACATAAGGCGCGACGTACCGGCCGGCGCCATCAAGGTGCTGTCGTACAACGTCCACGGCTTCGTGCCCGGCAAGCCTGTCGACGACGGCTCAGACCCGATACTCGATTACATCATCGGCAGCGACGCCGACATAGTCTGCCTGCAGGAGGCACGGCTCGACGGCCGCATACTCAACTGCGTGAAAGGCGTCTACGAATACGCCGACTCCGTAATCCACCCCGCACATTCAGACTGCCTGGTGCTGCTGAGCAAATACCCCATACTGTCGAAGGAACACATCGAGTACAAGTCGAAGGGCAACCTGAGCGCCGCCTTCAAGGTCGACATCGGCGGCGACACGGTGACCGTGGTAAACAACCACTTCGAGACCACAGGCCTCTCGAAGTCAGACCGTGCTGGCTTCAAGGACATGGTGAAGGGCAAGTCGGGCAAGGACACCATCAAGGCCGAGTCGAAACGCCTTGCGCGCAAGCTCGGCGAAGCCGTACGCATACGCGCACCGCAGGTGGATGCCGTGGCCGCCTACGTCAAGGAGTGCCGCGGTCCGGTGATACTCTGCGGCGACTTCAACGACAGCCCAATATCATACGCCCGCCGTACGCTCGGCAACGTACTGACCGACTGCTACATAGCGTCGGGCAACGGACCGGGCATATCATACCACCACAACGCCTTTTTCGTGAGGATAGACAATATCATGTGCTCCGCCGACTGGCGCCCTTACCGGTGCAAAGTTGACAGAAGCAACGGATATTCAGACCATTACCCTATTTATTGTTGGCTCAAAAGGGCAGAAAAAGGCGAAATAGGCAGATAAATTGACAATAATAACGCTTTAAATTTCCCAAAGTTTGAAAAATTATTTATCTTTGCACGCTATAATGCCAATGATGAAAAAACATCAAATTAATTATAACAAAAAATGCAAAACAAAGGAATCGTAATTGTCTTATCCGTTCTTCTGACACTTGCAAGCATTTTTTATCTCTCGTTCTCTGTGGCCACCAGCTATTATGACGGCCAGGCGGCGAAGATAAAGGATCCGATAGCTCAGCAGGACTATAAGGACTCTGTGAAGTACCTCGGCATTTACTCATACAAGAAGTGCCTTGAGACGCAGATTGGCCTTGGTCTTGACCTGAAGGGCGGTATGAACGTCGTGCTCGAAATCTCTGTGCCCGACGTAGTCGACATGCTTGCCGACCACAAGACAGACGCCGCTTACGTCAAGTCGATGGAGCAGGCAAAGAAGGAGGAAGAGACGAGCCAGAGTGACTTCATCTCGCTCTTCATCAAGTATTACCGTCAGAACGCGCCCGGTCACAGGCTCGCTGAAGTGTTCGCCACACAGCAGCTTAAGGGCAAGGTCAGCACGCAAAGCACTGACGCCGAGGTAGAGAAGGCACTGCGCGCCGAAGTGCAGGCAGCCATCGACAACTCTTACATCGTAGTGCGCAACCGTATTGACAAGTTCGGCGTCGTACAGCCAAACATCCAGAAACTCGAAGGACAGGAAGGCCGAATAATGGTCGAAATGCCTGGTATCCGCGAGCCGGAGCGCATGCGTAAGCTGCTCCAGGGTAGCGCAAACCTCGAATTCTGGGAGACATATAACAGCGAGGAGATAACTCCTTACCTTGTACAGCTCGACCAGGCCGCTGCAAATGTTGGCGGCGCCGGCGAGAAGGCCGACACTACGGCAG
>ULQU01021168.1_pt1 | contig 70860 bp, 54 predicted proteins | sample 1954841 | NCBI WGS metagenome assembly ULQU01 (sample SAMEA4835664, study PRJEB28245) | human gut metagenome | biome: gut microbiome; material: fecal sample | place: Denmark | collected 2008
GCTGAAGGCGAAACCATACTTCCTGTAAAATCAATATGGCGAAAATAAAAATCTTTCGCCTGAAGAACAGACGAACAAGTTATCATTATACATAATATATAATTAAGTACACGATATTTCATGATCTCACCTGATTTATATATTTCCGGAAATCAACTCTTCAAAGAATTGATTTCCGGAAAATTGAATTAATTATTTATTCTAAATAATATACGCAGACTTTTATTTCAACGCATGGTCTGCCGGGACATCAATGCCATTCCAAGCCTTCAGGTTGGTCCATTCGGTATAAGGATCACTCCAGAAAGGATCAGTTGGAGGCAGTCCCAAAGCAAGTAGCCCAACTGAACAAAGATAAGCACTACCATTGTTTATATATGACTCGGATATCTTCATCTGACTTCCAGTGAAACCAACCCGAATCCATCCTTTCTCATCAAAATTAGATGGAGATTTAAGCTGGCGTTGGATAACAGCGGTCAATGCACAACGTACTTGTGCCGGTGTAATTTCTTTTGGAAGTAGATGCAACAATGAAGCTTGTGCCAATGCATGAAAAGCCCCGAAGCGATAAACAATGGAACGACCAACAACAGGGAAAGTTCCTTCGGGAGATATAAAGCGTTCCAATTGCTCGGCATAACGAGCTAGACGCGTTTCTTGGGTTTCCAGGAAATCTGCTCCTTCAATCTGATGTTTCTTCATGATACGTAATACATCTGTTAACATCGGATGGATCACAAAACTATTATAATAGTCTTGATGAAAAGCAGGACCATCACCATAAAGAGCATCTCCTTTATACCAATCATCACGAAAACGTTTCACACCATATGTCAACCTTTCCATATCGCATTCGCCTGTAAACTCCAATAAAGCAGCTTCCACCATTGAGGCGAAAAGCAACCAGTTGTTTTCCCAAGCTTTGATATTCCGGCTACGTTTCAGTTCGGTAATCATCCAGGCTTTTCCTTCATCGTCGAGGTTTCCCCAAAGTTGCTTCGAGGCACGCAACAATCCTTGTGCCAGGAAAGCCGCATCTACTAAAGGTTGATAAGGCTCGCCGAACTCCAGATAATCGGGAGAATTTGGATTCACACCGTTCTTCAGACCTTTCACTGTTAAATCGATGTATTTTGCTCTCAGCTTTCCTTCAGGTGTATCATCCGGGCCTAATTCCAACCACGGAGAAATTCCACAAATCAAACGTCCTACAGCTTCCAAATAGGAAAACTTCTGCCGACTTGGGTCTTTTGATTCATAAGGCATATTCTGCTTCAGAGTATTTTGGCTGAGGTTGGTCAATACCGGATCAGCAATCTGAACCATCTTCTCGACCCATACAGCACGGTCTTCCGCTCCGGTTGTCTGAGCAAAGCCTATCGACCAACCAGTCAACCAACAAATAATGGCTAATAAAATCTTCTTTGCTTTCATCTTACTGCTTATTCAATACGTTTCGTAAACGAAGCAACGCTTCCACATAATAATAATCGGCATAACTCAGAGGAACATCTACTTCGCTGTTTCCCGGAAGATGGCCTGTACAGTGCATAATGGTAAAGTTTGCATTCGTCCCTGTTGTTGCCAAATAAGCAGGTGAAGTTAGTGAACGAATCTGTTGTTCGGCAAAGGTAAGACATTGCTTTCCGAAATCGTTTGGATTAAACTGACTCAATTCAATGAGAGCAGAAGCCATGATAGCTGCCGCAGAGGCATCACGCACAGTATTAGGAATATCAGGACAGTCAAAATCCCAATAAGGAATCTTATCTGCTGGCATGTTTGGATGATTCATCAAGAACTGAGCAATATGGTTAGCCTGCTCCAAATAAGCCTGTTTCTTGGCTTCGCGGTACATCATCGTGTAACCATATAAAGCCCATGCCTGACCACGTGCCCAAGCAGACTCATCAGCATATCCTTGATGCGTTTGTTTGATATGCGGCTGAGCTGTTATGGTATCGTACGATACTACGTGATAACAACTATAATCCGGGCGGAAATGATTAGCCATTGTCTTGTCAGCATGTGAAATAGCCATTTGAGTGAGGGCATTATCGCCCGTCGCACGACCTGCCCACATCAGGAATTCCAAGTTCATCATATTGTCAATGATGACCGGATACTGCCACTTCTGTTTATTGAAATCCCACGAGCGTATCAATCCTATATGTGGATTATAACGTGTGGCGAGCGAATGAGCGCCTTCTATCATGACATCTTTATACTTCGGATTACCCGTCAGACGATAGCCATTACCATAACTACAATTCAACATGAAGCCAACATCATGACTATAAGTTATTTTCTTTACTTTTTCCAACCGTTCTGTATATAATTCAGCATACTTTTTCAATTCAGGTGTCGGATTAGCTTCATATAAATACCACAATTCACCAGGGAAAAAGCCACTGCACCACCAACTATAATCACTGACTTCCAACTTACCATCCTTCATCGATTTAGGCAGTTTTCCATCTTGATTTTCCAATTCCTTAGCCATAAGTAAGGCTTGATCGGTAGCGGTCTTCAATCCTCGTTCGATTACCGAGTCAATCGGTTCTTCTTTCGGTTGAGTCGCACATGCTGACAAGAATAATCCCGCAGCCGATAACACACATGTTGATAAAAAATTCTTCATAATCCGTTCTAATATTTATTTAATACAATCTTCTAATAAATGATCACATATATATTTCGCATATAAACGCTCTACTACTTCCGGCTTTTTATCAGCTATATTCTGCCGTTCAAAACCATCTTTCGTATATTGATATAATTCCTTCCAGCTCTCATTCCCTTTCTGATAATAGGTACACCTATAATCTGGAATCCGAACAGAAATACCATCATTATAATAACTATAAGTACAATCTTTCCACGAAGGCTCATCCGGCTGACGTAACAAATTTACAAAACTATCTCCATCTAATCCTTCTGGTATTGGAATATCACACAGATCCATCAATGTCGGATAAATATCAACAGATCCAACTATCCGATTATTCTTTATTCCAGCCTTACAACCAGGAGCTTTGATGATCAAAGTACTTGCCAATGACGTTTCATAAACGGTATGCTTTCCCCAAACCCGGAAATCACCTAAATGCCACCCATGATCACCCCATAAAACAATTATGGTATTATCAGACAAACCGGTTTCTTCTAAGGTAGATAATATTTTGCCTATCTGCGCATCCACATAACTTACACATGCATAATAAGCATGACGCAGACGACGGGCATAAACATCCGAAACCGATTTTTCCAATGATGCTTTCTCTTCTCCTAATTGATACCCATTTAATTCCCCACTATTATGTAATGTAGCCTTCTTGAACCCTTCCGGTATTTCACCAACAGGAGAAAGCGATATTGAATCTTCATCATATAAATCCCAATACTTTTTGGGAGCTGTAAATGGCAAATGAGGTTTAAAGAAACCCACAGCCAAACAAAATGGTTGTTTCTTTCCAGCCAGTTCTTTCAACTTTGCTACGGCTAAATTAGCGGTTAAACCATCTGGCAAACCTTCATCTTCTACTGATGCACATTCATAAGGTTTTACCTGCTTATGGCAACTCTGCCTATTCGAACCATCCGAATAACCGAAAAAGGCATTCCAGCCATTTCCCCATTTTCCTGAATCAAAAAGCATTTCATCCCAACTATAAGGTAATTCAGGTTTCATACTTTTAGGCTCTTCATAGGCATACAAATATCCATCGGCATAGTGGCTGATTTTTCCAATACCAACTGTATAATAACCATTTCTACGAAGGTGATGAAACAGTGTTTCAGGGTTTTCTCCTTCCGGTTTATCAGAGAGGTGCAAACGACATGCTTCGTTGGACAAATCCTGACGATTAGAGGGTAATTTCCCCGTCAACATGCTAGCCCGAGATGCACCACTTGTAGGAACTTGAACATAATGATGAAAAAACAGACTACCTTCATTTGCCAAACGATCCATATTGGGTGATTTAACCTCCGAACCGTAACATCCTAACTCCCGACGAAGATCATCTACACAAATAAACAAAACATTCGGACGTTGTTTTTCTTCATTACAGCCCGTCAATATTGTACTGAGCAACAAAGCGGATGAAGCCCAATTGATTATAGGAATATTTTTCATATACTGTTTCTATTCGTGTTTATAATTCTCTGATTCCTGAAAAATCATCTTCCCTTAGAATAAATTTTACTCTTTCAATTTCTCAAATGTACCCTTTAAGCGTATGTCCTCTGAAGACGAACCGATACGGACTTCAAAATCTCCCGGTTCTACCGTCCATTCATAATGACGATCCAATATCTGCAAATCTTCCGGGTAAAGCGTGAAAGTAACTGTTTTCGTTTCTCCTGGCTGCAAGGAAACACGTTCAAAGCCTCGTAAAACCGACTCGTAAGTAATCACTGAAGCCACTTTATCACGGATATATAGCTGAACAACCTCGTCGCCTGTTCTATCTCCTGTATTAGTCAGATCACATGATATTGTCACTGCGCTTTGCGTCTGCTTATTATCCTGTTTAATCTGTAAATTATTATAGGCAAACGATGTGTAGCTCAATCCATAACCAAACGGATAAAGAGCGCCATTGACCCGTGTATTACCCGAACCATTCGGACCAGAAAAATACTGTCCGGCATGAGATCCCGGCTTAAACGGGAAATTAAACTCGATCTGTCCAATTGTTTTCGGAAAAGTGACAGACAGTTTTCCTCCGGGATTATAAGTTCCGAACAAAGTATTGGCAATAGCCTCTCCTCCTAACTGTCCCGGAAACCAAGTTTCCAAAATAGCAGGGATATTCCGATCTGCCCAATTAATCGTAAGTGGCTGTCCATTCACCAAAACCAAGACAACCGGCTTTCCTGTAGCGTGTAACGCTTCCAAAAGCTCCTGCTGTCTTCCCGGGAAACCCAATCCCGTACGCGATTTACTTTCTCCGGTACAAGTCTCATCTTCTCCCAATACGGCAATAATCACATCACAATCTGCCGCCTGCTTCACGGCCTCAGCAATACCTTGTTTCTCTTCTACCGTCATTGGAACAGGAACGATTTCACTGTCCGGCCAGTTGGCATCGCGCGTCGCACAACCCTGTGCATAGGCAACTTCTACTTCATTCCCTACATAATTACAAATTCCATCATAAACGGTGATATTCTCTAAAGCTTGCGGTCCATAACGACTGATCATATAATTCGTTTCTTTAGCCAAAGGACCGGTTACTAATATTTTCTTCAGATGATGCTTATCCAATGGTAAGGTCTTATTCTCATTCTTCAAAAGCACAAGTGACTGTTGCTGCATATCCAAGACAAAATCCCGGTGCAAGTCTGCTCCTACTACTTTATCGGCTTGTTTCACATCTTCTACGTAAGGCGAATCAAACAAACCCAATTCGAACTTCACCCGAAGCACATCAGTAACCATCCGATCAACCGATTTCATCGATAGTTTCACTTCCCGGATAAGTTTACGTAAAGGCATGATATAATCTGCCGGTGGTGTAAAATGTGTCCGGACATTCATTCCGGCTTCCACCACTTGACGTACTGCCTCTTCGTATGAATCTGCCACATGATGCTTTGATTCGACAAACTCGACTGCTTCGCTGTCACTTACAACATATCCACGGAAACCATATTCCTGACGAAGCAACTCCGTCAAGAAATAATAACTGGCGGTTACCGGAACACCATCCCAATCATTATAACTGCTCATTACGCCTTTGGGATGCGACTTTTCTATTACCCGTTTAAACGGATAAAGATAAATCTCATGTAATTCGCGCGGAGCTACATGCGGATCTGTACGGCACGCTCCATCACGGCCTCCTTTAGGTACACTATAAACGGCAAAGTGTTTCAAGGTAGAAGCAACGCCCTGGTCTTGCAAACCATCCACCATGTTCCGCCCCAGTTCCGATACCAGAAAAGGATCTTCCCCATAACATTCCAAGACTCTTCCCCACCGTGGGTCACGGGCTACATCCAAAATTGGCGCATACACGTTGGTATATCCCAATGCCTTCGCCTCTTTTCCGGCTATTTCACCCGCCTGATACACCAATGCTTTATTCCAAGTGCTCCCAATACTAATAGGCGCCGGAAAAGGAGTCGCTTTCGTATGGTTCAGACCATGTATTCCTTCATTTGAGAAATCTACTGGAATTCCCAGGCGAGTTTCCTCTACAAACCAACGTTGGATCGTATTGATCGCTTCTACATGATTACTGAAAGGATAAATTAATTCCGGCGAACGCTTACGGCCACCTCCAATACCATTCAATTGTTCGTCGATATTGGCAATACCGTCTTTCCAAACCTCCGATTTCCATCGAGCCGTAGGTAAAGAATCGCGTAAAACGCGTCCATAACCATATAAAGTAGCCATCTGGCATGTCTTTTCCTCTACCGTCATCTGTCGTAGCAAATCATCGATTCTCTTATCAATCGGCTGGGTTGGATCTTCATACACATCCTTTGTTCCATTCTTATTGAAATCGATCCATCCTTTCTGATAAATCGAATCTTTTGCATGCACGGTAAAACAAAAAGATAGAGCCAACAGGCAATATTTAGTTTTCATATTCATGGTATTTATTCGTCTTTATATATTTTCTAATTTATTGACAACATCCTTCCGTCGGGATTGAGGCGTCACTTCCAGTTTCTGTAAAACCCCATCAACATACTCTACTTCAATAGTTGTATTATGAGGAGCATGTAGTTTAAAGTAAACATCCTTACCTTTCGGCCAGCAAGGGAACAGATAAATCGTGTCACCCGTAGTCTGAAGTACCATCTCTTGTAGTCCGATCATTCCCGAACCTCCCCAATTATGATCCGGCACCCAGTCATGTACGGGTCCCCAGAAAGTAGGGAAACGACGAGGAGAATCAGCCAATTTCGACTTATTATATTCCAAAGCCTCTTCAATCATTCCCATCCTGGCAAAGAAAATACCATCCTGATGCCAGCTCATAACCATATTTTTAGGAAATGTTCCATGCTTCCATGTATTCCTGAAAAACGGAATCTCCGGAGAATCTATCGAATAACGATTAAACGGAAACAGTGGATAAAACTGTGGACATTCTACATTCTGGTATTTCTTATAAGAGCGTGCTGGAAGTAACACCGTGTCTTCACCCACCTTTCCCCAAGTCAGCTGAGGAAGCCGTCCTAGAAATCCTTCAAAATAAGTATATTCTTCCTTCGTCAGATAAGTCTGCCCCGTACTCAACAAAGCCTCTATGGAAGCATATAGTCCGGATAACAGATCGGCCGGATCATAAGCTCCCCGGTATGACTCGCACGAAGTAGAAGGATACAGTATTAATTTCCCGTCGGCATCCAAAGGCTTGCCGGTTCTCATTAGCGCTCTTTTCTGATAATGTTCATCAAAAAAGCGCAATGCGGCTTGAATAAACAGAATATATTCCTTTATACTTTTTCCTGTATAACGATAATATTCCAAGATCATGTACGCATGTTCTACTTGCGATTCCCAATGATATGATACATGAGGCGATGCCATCAGACCGTGTTCTACCACTTCGCCATAACCTCTTGTCGCATCGGCCAATGTATCTCCAAACTGTATTTCCCTGCCCCGACTTCGTAACGAACTGTTTTCCCAGCCCCAACCGGATCCGAAATCCAAACCGGAAGCACTGGCATATTCGCAGAACAGAGCACCTTGATGTCCAAAATGCTTTTGAGCTTTCAGCGAAGCTCCGGCCAAACCCCACTTATATAAATTGAATTGCGAATGCATTCCTTCGGTATCTCCGCTTTTTAACAAAGGCCAATATAGCAGACGTTGGTTTTGGGCAGTGAAAACATCACCGCCCCAAGCCCGCCAATCCGGATCATGCTTATAACCCGAATCAACCAAGAACGGATCAAACGTATAATTTCCCCCATTGAACTTAGAAGGAAACTCTCCTTCAAAATTAGTTGCGAGTTGATAACGCATCAACTGATAATTTCGGCCCATCTGCCACATACGAGGATCATCGTCTTTTTTCTTCGGATCAGTAATAATCCAACTACGTTTCCACAAGGCAGACCACCAATCTTTATTGCGTTTCCAATTTCCTTTTTCCTTTAATGCCTGGTCATACTGTTTATTCAATCGGCTTATCCATTGGTCTGTTTCTTCTTCCTGTTCGATATAAGTAACCCATTGGAATGTATGCTTCTTTGCTGGTTTTTCACTTTTAATACACCACGCTCGATAAGGTGTTACCTGATAAATTCCAGTTTCCTGTCCATCCTCAACAAAACCTTTACCTCCTAAGATACCACCCGTTATCCGGTTTCTGTTCTTATTCACGATCTGATCCGCATATTCCGTTAATCCTTGCTGGGCAAGCATTAAATCCGGAGATAATGTCTGGGATGGATTCTGATGATAAAACAAAACTTTATTTTCTACAAACGATACCTGATCTTTCAGCTTTATCACATCACCCGGATAACCTTCTAAAGCAAAACAGCCAAAACGGCCTTTCTTCTTATCCAATAATAATTTGTCTTCTATTCTCCAATTCTCATAAGCAACCTTCACATCCGTCAGCATCGAAGTCTGCACATCAAACTGGATAGAATGTGTATATCGGTCTACCCATATATGAATGCAATGTTCCTTCTTTGGACCGGCATAAATATAAACCGAGCCATCTTCCAAATTCAACATCTGACAGAATGTCGTATCCAATGCAAAAATATCTGGTGTAAAAGAAATACGCAGACGCCCCAGCTTCAGATATTCGCCATTCTCGCTCAAACTGCCACTGCGCTGGGCATAAAGCAGAATATTTCCTTTTTCCACCCACACATTACAGCCTATATCGCCACCTCCTAAAGGCATCGACGCGGAAGCATCCTTCGACTGCGATTGCCATACAACAGCATAATCGTTCCAGTCAAAAGCCGGATTGCCTGTCATTGCCTGCATACAAAAATTAGAGAACAACAAACATATACTTATGATATAAAGCCTAGCATTCATCATTTGTCTTTCAAACTATCAATATGATAATCCTTTATTCTTTGTTGATATACAAATTTAATTCAAAATATATGAATTAATCATCGAAATCCGATATGTTTCAAATCACTTTTATGGGTTATCAGCTATTTTGACGTTACTTTTTGTCTTTAGCACATCCGTCGAAAAGCTTTAGCACAGTTGTCAAAAAGCTTTTCGACATATGTGCTAAAGCTTTTCGACAACTGTTGAACAATTAAAAACTAACTACATCCTATCTTATTTGATATCCCACCACAAGCGAACATCAATCTTATTATATTCGGCTTGTGCATTATAATTTTCCGTATTCATAGAAGCTTCTTTGGCAGGATAAAGGAAACGAACCGGAGTATTTTCTTTATTTAACAACATGCCATTCTCACGGTCATCATCCAATACTGGCAAATCAGTTCTTCTGTATTCCGACCAGTTCTCATAAGTCTGAAGGATGTTCAGATGTAACCACTTCTGTGTAGCAATCTGTTCCAACGCTTTTGATTCGTCATAGTGGAAAGTAGAAGTATTCAACCAAGCCTGTAATGTTTCGTCAGAGACATCTCTATCAGCCAGTTCTTCGTCCACTCCGTCAGCCGTACTGTTCTTATAAAAATCATAGTACTGCTGAACTGAGAGGAGAATTCCTTTATTATAATAAGACGCTGCATCTCCGGCAATCAGGTTTCGCTGGGCAGCTTCGGCCAAACAGAAGTAAGATTCGGCAGCAGTCATCGCGATTCCGGCCGGCAAATAATAGTTCTTTCGGAAAGTTACAGTATTATAAACGCCATACTTTTCATGCAATTCATTTTTATCGGCACTGTTAACCAATTCGATTGCCTCATCTGCCGAAGCCGGATAACCTATGATTTCCTGATCTGGGAAAAGACAAACACCGTCATCATCAGCTCCCGGTTGAAAGAATACAGGTAAACGCGGATCTTGAGCTTCCTTTAACAAATTCACCATCATTTCAGGAGCATACATGTAATAACCATTCGAAATATTGTGACTTTCAGTCATGGCACGCCAAATAGCATCAGGAGCCGTTTCTTGTCCAGAAACCTTCAAATAGGCATTATCAGCATTATCGATAATCAAATCTTCGACATTCAGTTCCGACAATACTTCTTTTGTTTTCTCTGGATCTACATTCGAAATACGCATGGCATAACGTAAGCGTAATGAATTGGCGAAGCGAAACCAGCCTTCGCAATCACCTTTATATATAACATCTTGGCGTTTAAATGTGTCATCACTTTCAGCTGTTTTGAAATATTCAGCAGCTGATTTCAAATCGGCTAACAACGTGTAATAAATATCTTTTTGTGAATCATATTTCGGTTTAAAAATCACCGTACCTCCGTATATTGAATTCCGGGCAGTAAAAGCTTCCGAATAAGGCATATTACCAAAGAAATCGGTAGCCATAGCTGTATTATAAGCCTTTAAAACCTTTCCGGCTTCGATATAGTTTTTATATCCTTCCTGTTTTTCGGCAGTCAGTGTTGAATAGATCTTATCCATTTCCGCCAATGTACTCATCCGTTCAACATAATAATTCTCCCAGCGTCCTTTATCATCCTGGATTTTCTGATAAATATTAATCCGGTCTTTTCCTTCCTGACGAGCTGTTGTCTGGATATAATTACCAATTAATCGGAAGGTCAGATTATAAGCATCAGCATAATCCATTTCTACGGTTCTTTGCGCTCCTCGTGCAAACAGATATTCAATCTTAGTTTCTGTAAAAGCATCCGGATTATCATGTTTTTCATCCATGATATCAGAACAAGAAAACAGAGACATTGATACCCCTAACATCCATATATACATTGAATTCTTCATGTGCGTATTATTTTGATATTAAAAACTAGTGTTAATTGAGAAACCGAAGCTTCTTGGCGCAGGATATGTAGTATATTCAACATAACTGTACCAACTATTGGTTCCTAAAGTTGATTCCGGATTAATATTGGGAACACTTTTATAAATGAAAAACAGATTGCTTCCCACAAACGAAACATTCAGATTCTGCAATCCCAACTTCGAATAGATCTTTTCAGGAACCCGATATGACAACTTCAATTCTCTTAATTTTATATAGGTATTATCATACAAATTATCTTCCGATCCTGTTACATTATAACGTGAGTTATAATAATCGGCAGCAGAAACGACTATATCATTCTTCGAACCATCTTCTTTCACTCCTTCAGCAATGATACCATCATGATAAATCAAACCATCTTTCGCATTAGCAGGAAGAGTTGCAGAATGACTGTCTAACAATACCTTCTGATTTGTATTGGCATCAATGTAATAAGGTAAACCTCCATATTCTTCGTCACGACCAAATAATGATTCGATGCCTGAACCTGTTGATTTCAAATAATTGTTTGTGAAAGACAAAAGCTTACCGCCGAAAGATCCGTCAATATGTACACTCAAGGAAACATTCTTATATCTGAATGTATTCGTAAATCCTCCGATAAACTTAGGCGCTGCACTTCCGGCATACGTATATTCAGATTCCTGCATATAGTTTCCGTTCTTATCAACCAGCATATTTCCTTGATCATCTCTCATCCATTTACGAATAAACACACTTGGCGTTGCATAACCGGGAACAGCCTTAAACAAAGCGGCATCCCATGGAGCAGCAATTTGTCGGTCATCCATTCCTTCAACCAATGAAATCAATTCATTATGAGTAAAGCTAAAGTTCAGAATACTTTCCCATGAAAAGTCTTTCGTTTCTATAGGTGTTCCAGTAAGTTGCAATTCCACACCATAGTTTCCGATTTCTCCGGCATTCATCTTCATACCAGTAGCACCAGTTGAAGGCGTAACAGGAACGGTTATAATCTGGTTCTTTGTTCTATTGGTGTAATAAGCCAAATCCAATCCCAGACGTCCATTCAAGAAACGACTTTCCAAACCGAACTCCCAAGAATAAGTCTTTTCAGGAATTACATTGGTTGGTGGTACACTTGCATCAAACCAGTTAGTTATAGCCGAATTATCAAATGAACCATAGTTAAACGATTTATTGGTGAAATAAATACTAGGAGTTGAATTACCTACAATCGCATACGAAGCACGGACTTTTCCATAATTATACCAAGAAGGTAGTTTGAATGCATCCGTGAAAACAAAACCTAAACCAACTGAAGGATAAAAGAAGCTTCTGTTATCGGCCGGTAAGCGGGATGACCAGTCATTACGGGCTGTCAAATCCAAATATAAATAACGTTTGTAGGCCAATTGTGCCGAAGCAAATACTGCGCCCAAATATTCTCCCCGATTATAACCAGAATCTAAGCTGGCTGTTTTAGGATCACGTTTATTATTATTCGTTGAGAACATGCCGTTATACTTAAGACCTTGTGACTTCCAAGTCATTCCTGTTTCTGAAATCAATTCGGCAGAAGTACCCAAGTTAGCAGTAACGTCAAAGTCTTCAGCAAATGTCTTATTAAACATCAACAAAGCCTCGCCGTAATTCTTCTCATAATGATTATCGATTTTCTGATAACTTCCTTGCAAATTCGTCATATCGGCCGGATCTGCATATTTCACAAACATCTCCTTATTTTCCTTCTTATCACTATACCGGTCGGTTCCACCACGTAAACGCAAATTCAAACCTTCGAATAACTTTACATTGGCAGAGATAGAAGCAATAAGTCTTTCTCGTCTCCAAGTGTATTCGTTTTCGTTCTGGTTCCACAGCAAGTCTTTGATGATATTGTCTCGGTTTCCAGAACTAATGTTTGCAATTTCATCCGTCAGGAAATAACCCTCTTCATTCTTATAATGATCTTTCCATAACTGCGTAATCTCATTTCTGGGCATCGGGTAATTGGAAACACGGTCAATACGGGTTGGAGGATTCTTCGTATCCGATATATTAAACGATACAGACGCATCCATTGATACCCGTTGAGAAATATCAAATTTACCCGAGAAATTAAAATTATGCTTATTCTGCTTCATGTTTTCCAAGAAACCACCCCAATTCATATTGGTATAAGAAAGACGGATATTGCTCTTTTCTGTACTATTGGAAACCGAAACACTATTATTATTGGTAAATCCATCTTTAAAGATATCCCGATAATTATTAGGTTGCGGTAAGAACGGACGTTTTACGCCATCCCACCAAATAACTTCTGTTCCGTCCATCCGTGGTCCAAAACTCCGATAAGTATCACCGGTATAAATCGGTTCTCCGTTTTCATTCTTCGTAAAATAAGGAGAAGTTCCACCTCCGAACACATTCTGGAGTTCAGGCATAAAAGCTCTTTGATCATACATATATGAAGTGCTGACATTTACACCAAAGCCTTTCTTGTCTCCACCTCGTTTAGTTGTAATAACAATAACACCATTCGTGGCTCTCGAACCATACAAAGCGGCTGCGTTTGCACCTTTCAGGATAGACATCGACTCTATGTCATCGGGGTTAATATCATTTAATGCCGAACCTTGTTGTGTCTGATCTCTTCCTCGACCGGCCCAATTCGAGTCTGTATCATTAATAGGAATACCATCAACTACAATCAACGGACGTGTATTACCTTCTACAGAATTGATTCCTCGAATCTGAATCTTTGTTCCTCCAACTGCACCAGCTGCCGTCTGCATAATCTGTACACCAGCTGCCTTTCCGTATAAAGAATTAGCAACATTCTGCACAGGGACTAACTGAATATCGTCAGATTTCAGTTCGCTCATGGCATAACTTAAAGCACGTTTCTCTTTCTTGATTCCCATTGCCGTTACAACGACTTCATCAATTTGCTGAGAATCTTCTTTCAACAATACAGTTACATTTTCCTGTCCTGTATACTTAATAGTCTGCGTAGCATATCCAATATAAGAAATACTAATCTCATCTCCTACCTGGACATCTAAAGTGAAATTTCCATCCATATCGGTAATAGTACCAGACGTTGTTCCTTTGATCGCAACAGACGCTCCTACAACCGGACCCAAAGAGTCTGTAACGCGTCCCGTTAGTTTTTTCTGTTGTTGCGTAACCGATACATTTTTCATTGACTTCACTTCCACGGCATAGATTGGTATGGATGCTAACAAGCCTGCTAACATAGTAAATCCAATCGGATTAAATAAATTCTTCATAATAACATTATATTTGAAATTCAAGTTTTTCGCAAAGGAAAAACGGGATTTCTGCATAGGATAACAGAATCAATCTTTTATCTATCAAAAACTACATGTGACAGATTTTACCATAAATCCGACAGATTTTACTATTCAAAAGGTGTTTTTATAAGAGTGATTATACTTCTGATCTGGTTAAGGTTAGCGTTGACCTTAAAAGAAACGAGAATCGAAAACGATTCTCGATGGATTCGTTTCCGATTCTCGTATGATTTAAATCTAAGAGAACTGACTTTGTTGGGTAAAGTCAGTTTTCTGATAGCATTTCTTAATTGTTTTCGGGGCGCAATTTACGAACAACAGCACCAGTACGCCACATTTCGCTTTCGCGTAACTGACGAAGTTCTTCGTTCAACTTCTCACGATAATCCGGTTGTGAGTTAGAATCGATAGAACGCTGTGCTTCGTTTCCGCAAGCTACCTCGTTATACAGTTTTTCAAAGACAGGCTTAACGGCATCGTGGAACGGGCCCATCCAATCCAAAGCTCCGCGCTGAGCAGTTGTTGAACAGTTAGCATACATCCAGTCCATACCGTTTTCTCCAAACAACGGCATCAACGACTGCGTCAATTCTTCTACTGTTTCATTGAATGCTTCAGAAGGTTCGTGTCCGTGTTCACGTAAAGTTTCATACTGGGCCAGCAACAATCCTTGGATTGCACCCATCAATGTACCACGTTCACCAGTCAAGTCTGAGTAAACTTCCTTCTTGAATGTAGTTTCAAACAGATAACCTGAACCAACACCGATACCTAAAGCGATGACACGATCCCAAGCCTTTCCAGTTGCATCCTGATAGATTGCATAGCTAGAGTTCAAACCACGTCCTTGCAAGAACATACGGCGCAAAGAAGTACCTGAACCTTTCGGAGCGATCATGATTACATCTACATCTGCAGGAGGAATAATGTTTGTACGTTCTTTATAAGTAATAGCAAAACCATGAGAGAAGTACAAAGCTTTACCAGCAGTCAGATGTTTCTTGATCATCGGCCAGCATTGAATCTGAGCTGCATCTGAAAGCAATACCTGAATAATGGTAGCCTTTTCGCAAGCTTCTTCAATACCAAACAAAGTCTCACCCGGAACCCAACCGTCGGCTACGGCTTTATCATAAGTCTTACCTGGACGTTGTCCGACAATTACATTGAAACCATTGTCGCGCAAGTTCAAGCTCTGACCCGGACCCTGTACACCATAACCGATTACTGCGATGACTTCATCTTTCAACACTTCTCTAGCCTTTTCCAAAGGAAACTCTTCGCGGGTTACTACATTTTCTTCAACACCGCCAAAATTCATTATTGCCATTTTCTTTTCTTTTTAGTTCCGGCAGCTTCCGCTGCCATTTATATTAATAATCTATTCAAATATCACTTTACTGCGTACAACTACATCCGTACCGTTCTTTTTCACTTCAATATGGTATTCGTCCGCACCTACCTTCTCCTGATAGAAACTCAACGTATCACCATAATAGCTTTCGGCCACATAAGCCATTTCAAAGCGGCGCACCCGCTTTTCTTTGAATTGCTCGAGCGGAAAAAGATCCAAAATATGCTCGATATATTTAATACTGTTTACATGACCGTTGACATCAATGTCACTGTATTTCGTTTGATATTCAGCAATCGGATTTGTTTCGGTCACCTTGATTCTTCCCGGTTTCTCGATCGGACAAGGTTTATCACAAACATAATCTACGATACTACCGCCATGCAATGTCAATAAATCAGCCGGCTTTCGTGTTTCCATACTGATCATTGCCCAGACAGAGCGGGCATAACCAATCGTCTTTCCTTCCTGATTCACCAAAGCGAAATTACGATCTGTGAACAAACGATAGACATTCTCTACCCACGTCTGGATACTGAACTTTTCATATTGATTGGGTAGCGCATCCAATTCAATTGCCAGGCGAGACAGAACCCACGTATAATGATTTTCGTTCAGCGTAGCCATTCCGAAACCTCTTTCGGAAGCATGAAACCCGGCACAATTCAACAGATGATTACCCAATACACCCATCGTCAGCTTTCCCGTAAAATCTACATGGAAAGGTTCTGCGACAAAATCGTAAGTTCCTATTTTCGAATCTTCCGTCATACAACTCTCTTCTTTTGATTCCGTTATTTTTCCTTGTGATAACGCTCTTCCCGATGAGCCAGATACTCATTTACCCGTTCGAAACAGCTGGTCGAGACAGCAATTCTTCCTGAGCGTACAAACTGAAGCACGCAATTCAAGGAACTCAATTCCTGATAAAGGGATGTAATATCTTCGCTTGTACCTGTCATTTCCACGATCGAAAAGACCGGATTCACCTCTACAATATGAGCACTGTAATGACGAATTACTTTTGATGCTTCGGGATTTGACTGAAATTCCGGTGTAGATACTTTATACATCGCTATTTCCCGCTGAAAGATTTCATCATCTGTGAAATAATGCGCATGAATGACATCCATCTTCTTCTCAATCTGCTTGACAATCTTCTCGATAATATCTTGCGTAGTCCAGCAGGTAATCGTATATTTATGAACACCCCGGATCGACGAAGCCGATACATTCAAGCTTTCGATATTCAATTGCCGGCGTGTAAAAACAGCCGTAATCTGATTCAATATACCGGCAATATTCTCAGAATGTACTATAATCGTATATAATTTCTTATTTTCCATAATCTTCCTCCTCCAGCATTAACATTCCAACAGCATTTGGTTTACCGAACTTCCCGGAGGCGTCATCGGCAAAACATTTCCTTCTTCCACTACACAGACTTCTAACAGGAACGGACCATCCGTTTCCAACATCTCACGAACAGCATCACGCAGCTCTGAACGTTCAATAACTCTTCGCGAAGGAATTGAATAAGCAGCTGCAATCTGCATATAATCCGGATTCATCATCGGTGTAAAGGAATAACGACGATTGAAGAACATCGCCTGCCACTGGCGAACATTGCCCAGATAATTATTATTTAGCAAGATAATCTTAACGGGGGCTTTCTGTTCCATAACGGTTCCCAGTTCTTGCATCGTCATCTGTAAACCACCATCTCCCATGAATACACACACCGTACGGTCAGGACGGCCAAACGTTGCCCCTATTGCTGCCGGCAAACCAAAGCCCATCGTTCCCATTCCTCCGGAAGTAACAATACTTCGCTGCTGGGAAAACTTGAAATAGCGGCAGGCCATCATCTGATTCTGACCTACATCGGTTACCAATATAGCATCATTGTCAGTCGCTTCACTTACAACATGTACTACTTCTCCCATATTCAGCGGACCTTCATCCGGAAATACTTCTTTGCGTATTACCTGATTGAATTCCGTTTCTTCGTACTGCCGGAAGCTTTCAATCCATTCGCTATGCCGATTGTTCTGGATTAACTCGGTAAGTAAAGCCAGCGTTTTCTTACAATTACCTAAAACGGGAACATCTACCGGAACATTCTTTCCTAACTCAGACGGATCTATATCCAAATGTATCACTTTCGCCTGCTTGGCATAAGTCTCCAGTTTTCCGGTTACCCGATCATCAAAACGCATACCGATCGCAATCAGGACATCACATTCGTTGGTCTTTACATTCGGACCTAAATTTCCGTGCATGCCCAACATGCCCTTGTTCAGACGGTGCGTAGAAGGCAGAGCCGAAAGTCCTAACATCGTACAACCACAAGGTATATCAGCCTTTTCGATAAAAGCCAGCAATTCTTGCTGTGCATTACCCAATTCAACCCCTTGTCCTACTAAAGCCAACGGTTTCTTCGCTGAATTGATCAACGCAACCGCCTCTGCTACTTCTTTATAATCGATTTCCGGATCCGGATCATAACTACGAATGAAATCTACATCAACAGGTTCATATTCCGTTAAGCCTACCTGCGCATTCTTGGCAAAGTCCAATACAACCGGACCCGGACGACCGCTCCTTGCAATATAAAAAGCCCGTGAAACTGCCCATGCCACATCTTCTGCCCGACGAATCTGATAACTCCATTTTGTAATCGGCTGCGTAACGCCTACCAAATCCACTTCCTGAAAAGCATCTGTACCTAAAAAGTTGGCACCAACCTGCCCCGCGATCATGACAATAGGCGTACTGTCTATCATCGCGTCGGCTATTCCGGTTATAGTATTCGTAGCACCCGGTCCACTTGTCACCAAGCAAACGCCCACTTCTCCAGACACACGGGCAAAACCCTGTGCAGCATGAGCCGCTCCTTGTTCATGGCGAACCAATATATGGTTTATTTTATCCAAATGATCATACAATGCATCGTAAACCGGCATAATAGCACCACCCGGATAACCAAAGATCGTCTTTACACCTTCATGCTCCAATGAGCGCATCAATGCTTCTGAACCTGTTATTGTTTCTTTCATATATTTCTATGCGATTTACTTAGTCTTCAATTATTCTTACGCCACCTTTATCTGCCGACGAAACCATCTTGCCGTATGCCTTTAAGGCTTTCGATACCTCACGCTGGCGGAATGGCGGAGTAAATGCTTTCTTTCCACGAGCTTCTTCAGCCTTCCGGCGTTCAGCCAGTTCCTCATCAGTCAGTCGTACCCGAATGGAACGGTTAGGAATATCTATTTCAATGATATCGCCGTCTTTTACCAGTCCGATATTACCTCCGGCAGCTGCTTCCGGAGAAATATGACCGATCGACAAGCCTGATGTACCTCCGCTGAAACGGCCATCCGTGATCAAAGCACATTCCTTACCTAAATGACGGCTCTTGATATAGGATGTCGGATATAACATTTCCTGCATACCCGGTCCACCTTTAGGACCTTCGTAAGTAATGACTACTACATCTCCGGAAACGACCTTGCCACCCAAAATACCTTCGCAGGCAGCATCCTGAGAATCGAATACCTTGGCCGGACCTGCAAACTTCCAGATGCTTTCATCCACTCCAGCTGTTTTGACAACACAACCGTCTAATGCGATGTTCCCTTTCAGTACTGCCAGACCTCCATCCTTCGAATAAGCATGTTCGATATCACGGATACAACCCGTAGAACGATCGGTATCCAATTCCTGATAATAATTCTCCTGCGCACCCATCATAATACAGAAGCGATTGCCCGGTGCACTCTTATACTTCTTCAACGCTTCTTCCGTTACATGCGGAGACGTGATTCCAAATTGATCCACTGCTTCGGCCAAAGTCAATCCGTCAGCCCGCTTAACGGTTCCATCAATCAGTCCGGCTTTCAGCAACTCATGTAAGATCGACAAAACACCGCCTGCCCGATTAACGTCCTGTACATGGTAAACCGGTGTATTCGGCGCCACTTTGCAAAGGCAAGGTATCTTACGGGATAACATATCAATATCATCCATCGTAAAATCGGCATTCGCTTCCTGAGCAATCGCCAATAAGTGAAGAACTGTATTGGTTGAACCTCCCATGGCTATATCAAGCGACATGGCATTCAAGAAGGCTTGTCTTGTAGCAATCTGTCGAGGCAAAACGCTATCGTCACCTTCTTCATAATATTTATAAGCATTCTTGACAATCAGCTTGGCTGCATCCCGGAACAATTGTACCCGATTGGCATGAGTTGCCACAATCGAACCGTTTCCCGGCAAAGCCAAACCGATGGCTTCATTCAGGCAATTCATCGAGTTTGCCGTAAACATGCCCGAACAACACCCGCAACCCGGACAAGCATGGCGTTCTACTTCTCCGATCTGTTCATCACTGACGGAAGTATCAGCCGCTTCAATCATGGCATCAATCAAATCAAGATGACGACCGTTCCATTCGCCGGCTTCCATCGGACCTCCCGATACAAAAACGGCAGGTATATTCAACCGCATGGCAGCCATTAGCATACCCGGAGTAATTTTATCACAATTGCTGATACAAACCATAGCATCTGCCTTATGAGCATTTACCATATATTCAACGCTATCAGCAATAATATCACGCGAAGGAAGAGAATACAACATTCCGTCGTGCCCCATGGCTATACCATCATCAATAGCAATGGTATTAAATTCGGCGGCAAAGCATCCCAGTTTCTCTATTTCTTCTTTCACAATCTGTCCGGCTTCATGCAAATGTACATGCCCAGGCACAAACTGAGTAAACGAATTTACAATAGCAATGATCGGTTTCCCGAACTGTTCTTTCTTCATGCCATTGGCGCACCATAAAGCACGTGCCCCAGCCATTCGGCGTCCTTCCGTACTGAAGGAACTTCTTAACGGATTCTTCATATTTGTTTCTCCTTCTTTTTGCATTCTCAAATTGCTCTATTTCTTATTCCCTTAGTAAGAAAAAAGCCTTTCCCAAAATAGAGAAAGGCTGTAAGAAATATCGTTGTCAACTTTATTTGCATCTTGCATACCTTTCTCCTTACCAACTAATGACTAGCAGGACCACGACTAAGATAATATGCAAAGAAATATTCAACATTTTTGTTCTTTTATCTTTATGTTTGTTTGACGTTGCAAATGTAGAACAATAATTCTAACAAACAAAGAATTTAAAAGAAAAATATTAGTATTTCTTTCAAATATCAATTAAAGACTAATTTCTACTTGCACTTTAACAGAAATATCCTTTATAAGACAACCAAGTATATGAATAACTCCAACCAGGAGTCAACCTCATTTATTTATAAAAAGATTTTAAGTCAACTAAATCCGTTAAATGACAGAACAATATCTGTAACTTAAGAGAATTATATCGTTTCACAGTTGTGGAACGATCTCTTCACCCTTGTGGAACGATCGTTCCACCTATGTGGAACGATCGTATCACCTAGGTGAAACGGTATAATTTATACCTGAAAAGACTTAACTGTATAAGCTTTCGGAAAAACATGTAACCTTTATCCCCTAAAAAGGAAAAAGGCATTGTCAAAAAACACAGCTTAAAACGACCGGATTTTTCCAATCAATACCCATAAAAAAACGACCTGCATCCGAAGATACAAGTCGTTTTCATTTCCAACTAAGTTATTAGCTACTCGTATTAAATTACATTCACCATCATCCTATTCTTACTTCAGGCTATTCAGAAGTTGCTCCAAGGTATATTCATCGGGGATCAATACCTGGCGCGCCTTACTTCCTTCTGACGGTCCTACGATTCCGGCTGCCTCCAGTTGATCCATCAATCGTCCCGCCCGGTTATATCCGATGGCAAACTTACGCTGGATCAAAGACGTTGAACCTTGCTGCTGGATAACAATCAATCGGGCAGCTTCGTTAAAGAACGGATCACGTTCCGAAAGATCTACAACACCTCCCAAGGATTTGTCGCCATCATTCTCGGCTACATATTCCGGCAACAGATAGGCTGTCGGATAGGCTACCTGCTCACTGATATAATTAACGATATTCTCGACTTCAGGCGTATCAACAAAAGCACACTGGACACGAATCGTATCACTACCGGCAACAGAAATCAACATATCGCCCCGACCAATCAAACGGTTAGCACCCGGAGCATCCAAAATAGTACGAGAGTCGATCATTGATGCCACCTTAAAGGCGATACGACTTGGGAAGTTACCTTTAATCGTACCCGTAATCACTTTCGTATCCGGTCGCTGCGTTGCCAGAATCATGTGAATACCCACGGCACGAGCCTTGGCAGCGATACGCGAAATAGGTAATTCTATCTCACGGCCGGAAGTAGCAATCAAATCGGCAAACTCATCAACAATTGCCACAATATACGGCAAGAAGCGATGTCCCTTCTCCGGATTCAAATGACGGCTGATAAACTTCGTATTATATTCCTTGATGTTTCTGACATTAGCCAATACCAATAATTTATAACGGTTTTCCATTTCGACAACCAACGAGTTCAGCGTTGCCACAGCATCAGCCGGTTCTGTTACAATCGGATGATCTGTATTCGGCAGTTTCGCCAAGTAATGCCGTTCGATCTTCGAATAGATACTAAACTCAACCATCTTCGGATCGACCATAACAAACTTCAATTCTGCCGGATGCTTCTTATATAACAGAGAAGTTATGATAGCATTCAAACCGACAGACTTACCTTGTCCGGTCGCACCTGCCACGAGTAAGTGCGGAGTCTTGCAGAGATCGAACATATACACTTCGTTTGTAATGGTCTTTCCCATGGCAACCGGCAACTCATACTTGCATTCCTGGAACTTCTTCGAAGCGATAACCGACTGCATTGATACCGTCTGCGGATTCTTGTTAGGTACTTCAATACCGATTGTTCCCTTACCCGGAATCGGGGCAATAATACGAATATTCAACGCCGCCAGCTTCAACGCAATATCATCTTCCAGCGTTTTGATCTTGGCAATACGGATTCCGGCTTCCGGAATAATCTCATACAAAGTGACCGTTGGTCCGACTGTTGCCTTGATAGAAGCAATCTTGATGTTGAATTCTTCCAAAGCCTGCTTAATCTGCTGTTGGTTCTCATTCAAATCATCCATGCTGACTTCGTGAACACCTGTATCGTGCGGATCAAGCAATCCTAAAGTCGGGAACACATATTGCGACAAATCCAGACGAGGATCGTAGTCACCCAAAGCCTTACCCGAATAATCGGCATCATCGTCAGGAGCCATTTCAACCGAAAATTCCGGATCTTCAGAAACCAGCACACGTGGTTCTTCTTCCACTTCCTCTACATTATTATATACATACTCCGGCTTTTCATCCGCTTCCGCCTCAACAACAGCAGAGGCAGCTTCCTGTTCAGCCTTTTCAATTTCCTTTTCCGTATCGAACACATATTCGGGCGAAGGTTGTTCAACATCCATTACTGGCAAAGACTCCTCTTCTTCTACCACTGGCTTTTCAGGCGCAGGCTCTGTTGCCACCGGTTGTTTCTTACGCTTCCAGTGAATATTTCCAATCCAAGAAAAAGAGAAAGCCCGTTGCAAAAAAGGAATCGTCCGTTTGCTGGAGAAAATCGCAATAATCAGGAAAAAGCCCACCAACAGCAGGAATGTTCCCGGAATACCAATATTGTTCTTTAAGATTTCCGTCGTGTAATATCCATGCTGGCCACCTAAATAAATAAAGGTATCTTCATAACCGCTGATAAAGAAAAAGGCAAAGAACCACGAACCCCAAATCAATGTTGCCAGACAGAAAATAAATCGTTTGAGCAAAGAGATCTGTTTAATGTTCATCAGCTTGGCTCCAACCGAACCCAAGAAGAACAGAATCATAAAAGAAGAAATACCAAACCAACGATTCATCAACAGATCTGCCAGGAAAGCACCTCGCACACCAGTCCAGTTTTCTACCGAACCCTGGTTCGTCAACAAATCTGTTACCGGGACATTCTCAATCTTACTCTGATCGGCTGCGCCTGTAAAGAAGAAAGATATCAGTGCCAGTCCGATATAAATCGTCACAATCGCACAAACCAAGCCCGTGATAAACCGGGTTCTTTCATTCGTAAAGAAAGCCTTGAACAATGCCCAATAACTAGGCTTCGTGTCATCTACCTTTTTATTTATTGTCTTTTTCGCCATATCTATTTATTCGATTTTTGTTTTGCAAACTTACGTAAAATATCCTTATTAATTAATGCATCGGCAATTTTTTAAGAAACAAATAATATTACTAACTTTGCAAATCGAAAAAGCAGACTCGATTTTACTGAATCAAGTAGGCGTTTATTTTCAAGATCTGCATAATAATCAAGATATTTCTGAGGCGATGAAAAAAGAGAACAATCCTGTATATGACCGGAACACGTTGGAGTTCGTAACAGTAGCTCTCGAATATTGCACATTTGTTGAAAGTGCCAACCGTTCGGAACTGCTAGACTTTGTTGACAAAGCGACCAAGATATTGCCGTTGCTTTACCTGAAAGCCTCACTGCTTCCTGCAATCGAGCCGGATGAATTATTCGAACCGGAGATGAGTGTCACCGAAGAGATGTACGAATCTGTCCGTTCCAGCATTGCAGCTTTGTTGGAAGACAAAGACTCTTATCTGGATACTTTCCATCCGGATATGGCTTATAGTGAAACACCGATCATTGCTTTTATCTCTGAGAATCTGGCTGACGTATATCAGGATGTGGGCAACTTCGTTTCACTGTTCCGCCAAGGTAATGAATTCGTGATGCGCGAAACCATTGGCCTGTGTTATCAGAACTTCTGCAACTATTGGGGACAACCGTTGCTGAATGCTTTGAAAGCCTTACATCATCTGCGTTATGCCGATGAGAGTTTGAACGAATTAAAAGAAAGTGAATGATTGAGAAATATGTAAATAAGATTACCAAAGAGGAAATCGCCTTATTACCCATTGAGGAATTTAAAGGGAGAATCATCACGCTGCTCACCGAAAAAGATGCAGACAAAGAGGTTGATTATCTTTCTCAATTTCCGATGATAGGTTTTGACACGGAGACACGTCCCAGTTTCAAGAAAGGACAGCGCTTCAAAGTATCGCTGGTCCAATTATCTACCGACGACACGTGCTTCCTGTTCCGGCTGAATTATATGGGATTTCCCGAATCACTCGAACATCTGTTGGGCAATGCCAATATACTTAAAGTAGGTCTGTCGCTTCGGGATGACTTCGGAGCCATGCGTAAACGGATCGAGATTGAACCGCAAAACTTCCTCGATTTACAAGTTTACGTAAAGCAATTCGGCATAGAAGAGGCCAGCTTACAGAAGATATATGCCATCCTCTTCCAGAAGAAAATATCCAAAGGACAACGACTGTCGAACTGGGAAGCCGATGTATTGACTTCGTCCCAGCAAAAATATGCCGCCTTAGACGCATGGGCGTGCCTGCAAATTTATAAACAACTGAATAATCAAGCATAATGAGTTACAGTAAAGTATTTCTGAAACCCAAGAAGGAAGAATCTTTGTTACGTTTCCATCCGTGGGTATTTTCCGGAGCCATCCAACGCATTGAAGGGAAACCGGAAGAAGGAGACTTGGTCGAAGTATATGGTGCCAACCAGCAATTCCTGGCTGTAGGACATTACCAGATCGGAAGCATCGCCGTACGGGTATTGTCGTTTACCCAACGAGAGATTGATCATACATTCTGGGTGGAAAGAATCCGCTCTGCCTATCAATTACGTTGTATTTTGGGATTAGCCAATACTCCCAACAACAATACATACCGATTGGTACACGGAGAAGGCGACAGTCTGCCCGGATTGGTAATAGATATGTATGCACATACTGCTGTCATGCAGGCACATTCAGTAGGAATGCACAAATACCGGCTTGAGATTGCCGAAGCATTGAAAGAAGTATTGGGCGATACGCTACAGAATATCTACTACAAATCGGAGACAACACTGCCTTACAAAGCAGACCTCAACAGTGAAAACGGATATATCTACGGACATGATGTAGAAGATATCGCGTTGGAAAACGGATTGAAGTTTTGCGTTGACTGGCAAAAAGGACAAAAAACAGGTTTCTTTGTCGACCAACGGGAAAACCGTTCTTTACTGGAACATTACTCCAAAGGCAGGTCTGTCTTGAATATGTTCTGCTATACCGGTGGATTTTCTTTCTATGCCATGCGAGGCGGAGCCAAGTTAGTACATTCCGTTGACAGCTCGGCCAAAGCCATTTCGTTGACAAATCGAAATGTAGAGTTAAACTTTCCCGGAGATCCCCGACATCAGGCATTTGCCGAAGATGCATTCAAATACCTGGAACGGATGGGAAATAATTACGACTTGATCATCCTTGATCCTCCGGCTTTTGCCAAGCATAAGAATGTTTTGCGCAATGCCCTGCAAGGATACCGCAAGCTGAATGCCATAGCATTCGAGAAGATTCAGCCGGGAGGTATTTTATTCACGTTCTCTTGCTCTCAGGTTGTCAGCAAAGAGAATTTCAGACTAGCTGTTTTCAGCGCTGCAGCCCAAGCCGGAAGAAATGTCCGCATCTTGCATCAATTGACACAACCGGCCGATCATCCGGTCAATATTTATCATCCGGAAGGTGAATATCTGAAAGGATTGGTTCTATATGTAGAATAATCCAAATCCATATGTTTAATTCAATCTATTTAAAATGGAAAAACAAATAGATGAAGAAGCATTAAAACAGAAGGTACAAAAATACATTGTAACCATCTCTTGTCTGATTCTGATAGGTAAATTTATAGCCTATTACATCACACAGTCTGTAGGAGTCCTGACGGATGCCTTGGAAAGTATTGTCAATGTCGTTGCCGGATTTATCAGTTTAGGCAGTCTGCGCTGGAGTGCTCTGCCGAAAGACGAACACCATCCATTCGGACATGGGAAAATAGAACTGATATCCGCCTCTATAGAAGGCATACTTATCAGCATTGCCGGCGCCATGATTATTTACGAAGGTATCATGCGTCTGTTTTCACCGGTAGAAGTTATGCACTTGGACATCGGTATTTACATTGTTGCTTTCTCCGGATTACTTAATTATCTGATGGGATGGTATAGTATCCGTATTGGGAAACGCTATAACTCCATGGCCTTGATTGCCGGAGGAAAGCATTTACAATCCGATACTTACTCAACCATCGGTCTGGTAGTAGGTCTTGTTGTACTCTATTTAACCAAAATTGTTTGGATTGATAGTTTACTGGCGTTATTGTTCGGAGGCTTAATTGCTGGAACCGGAATATCCATTCTGCGCAAAACAATTGCCAACCTGCTGGATGCAGCCGACGAACAGTTATTAAATGATCTCGTCCAAACACTGAACGAAAAGCGTCCGCCGGAATGGATTGACATACATAATACACGCATCATCAAATCTGGAAGTTATCTGTATATTGACTGCGATTTGACGATACCCTGGTATTATACCATCGAAGAAGGTCATCAGGAAGCGGCCAAACTGCAAGATCTTCTACGTGACAAATATGCAAATAAGGTACAGCTAACTATCCATTTGGATCCGTGTAATATCTTTGACAAGCTTAAATGTAATACGTGTGCACTCCAACACTGCAAATATAGACGCGAAGCATTTACAGAACAAGAAACCATCAGTCTGACCAGTTTCACCGGAGCTGGAGGAGAAGTCTGATTAAAATAAACGAAGATCAAAAACAAAAGAAACGGGAATCGAAATTGATTCTCGTTTCTTTTGTTTTTTACCTCAATATAGAATCATTATTACAAATAAAAAAAGAGAATCCAACAAATTTGGATTCTCTTCCTGATCTGCTTTGTTGCGGAGGCCTGATTCGAACAGACGACCTTTGGGTTATGAGCCCAACGAGCTACCACTGCTCCACTCCGCGATCTAGTTTAATCATTATTTGAATGATTTCGGGTGCAAAGGTAAGACAATTTTTACAAAGAACAAATTTTTCGCAAGTTTTTTTATCCAGCTTGTTATTATATGATTCTTTTTAAGTACTTTTGCGCACAATTCTATTTAAAATGTGCAATACGTTATGCCGATGACAGTTTCAAAAACGAGGGAAATGTTAATCGATGTGGCCAGACAACTGTTTGCCCGCATGGGGGTTGATAATACCACAATGAATGATATTGCACTGGCTTCCAAGAAAGGACGCCGGACATTATATACCTATTTCAAAAGCAAGAACGAAATCTATCTGGCAGTAGTTGAATCAGAACTTAACCGCCTGCATAAGATGTTGTGTGACGTTGCCGAAAAGGATTTACCTGCCGACGAAAAACTGATGACCTTCATATACGCCCGCCTGGATGCAGTAAAAGCATTGGTTTTCCGTAACGGAACATTACGAGCTACCTTTTTCCGAGATATTTGGCGTGTAGAAAAAGTCCGCAAAAGTTTTGATATGCGCGAAATTGAAATTCTGAAAAGCATACTCGACGACGGCGTGAAAGAAGGTATATTTTCTATGCCCGACACCGATATTACTGCGTTGGTTTTACACCATGCTCTAAAGGGATTGGAAGTACCCTATATCCGAGGTATCATGGGCGATAACATCAGCCAACGCATCAAACGTAGAGACAATGTAGTGAATTTAATATTCAATGGTATTAAGATAAAGAAATAATCAAGAGACGATGTATATTAATGCGACAGGTTTTTATATACCCGAAGCGCGGGTAGATAACCAACATTTTTTGGAGTTGAATGGCCTAACCAGCGAATGGATCGAACAACGTACAGGAATCCGTACCCGTTCAATCGCTAAACCGGAAGAAAATATTAACACCATGAGTATGGAAGCTCTTCGGAATGCCCTGCCTCAATTACCTTACGACATTACAGAGGTAGATCTTATCATCTCCGCTTCCTATTCACCTTATGATACAGTTGCTACGGCAGCCCATAACGCTCAGTTCGAATTTAACATCACAAATGCGAAAGCTTTGTATCTATCTTCTGCCTGTTCTTCATTCATCAATGCGCTAGAAGTAGTAGAAGGTTATTTTGCTATGGGGAAAGCCAGCAAGGCCCTCATCTTAGGAGCTGATAAAAACTCGGCCTATTGGAACGAGACTGATCCGAAAGCCGGACATCTATGGGGAGACGCCGCTGCTGCTTTCTTTTTATCCAAAGAACGAATTACAGAAAAAGATGCCGAAGTCATCGAAGTATATACACAGGGATTAGGTTATTTACCGAAAGCTCCCGAAGCAGTACATTTACGTCCGCGTGACGGTGGTATTATGATGCCAGAAGGACGTGATGTCTTCATGCAGGCTTGTACCTATATGCCTAAGAACGTATTGTTTCTGCTGGAAAAGAACGGATATACATTAGATGACCTGAGTTATTTCATCGGTCACCAGGCAAACATGCGTATCATGGCTAATATTGCCAAACAACTGAACTTGCCGGAAGAAAAATTCTTACACAACATTGAAGAATTAGGAAACACCGGATCTGTCAGTTCAGCCTTAGTGTATGCACAAAATGCACATAAGTTCAAGAAAAACGACCTAATAGCCTTGACCGTCTTTGGCGGAGGTTATTCAACGGGTGCTTGTTTGATTAAATGCTAATCTTTAAAAGAGAAAAAAGAATATGAAACTATTGGAAGGTAAAGTAGCCGTTATTACAGGCGCTGCCCGTGGTATCGGTAAAGCTGTTGCTTTAAAATTTGCTTCTGAAGGAGCAAACATTGCATTCACCGATTTGGTAATCGATGAGAATGGTCTGGCAACACAGAAAGAATTGGAAGCATTAGGCGTGAAAGCTAAAGGATATGCATCCAATGCTGCCAACTTCGAAGAAACACATCAGGTTGTAGCAGAAATCGTAAAAGATTTCGGGCGTATTGATGTTTTGGTAAACAATGCTGGTATTACCAAAGACGGTCTGATGATGCGTATGAGCGAAGGACAGTGGGATGCCGTACTGAATGTCAATTTGAAATCAGCATTCAACTTTATCCATGCTTGTACTCCTATCATGATGAAGCAGCGTTCAGGTAGTATTATCAACATGGCTTCTGTAGTAGGTGTACACGGAAATGCCGGACAATGTAACTATTCTGCTTCTAAAGCCGGTATGATTGGTTTGGCTAAATCTATCGCACAAGAATTAGGTTCTCGTGGTATTCGTGCCAATGCAATTGCTCCGGGCTTTATCATTACAGACATGACAGCTGCTTTGTCTGAAGAAATCCGTCAGGAATGGTGCAAGAAGATTCCTTTGCGTCGTGGTGGTACTCCGGAAGATGTTGCCAACATCGCTACTTTCCTGGCTTCTGATATGTCATCTTACGTATCAGGTCAAGTTATTCAGGTTGATGGTGGTATGAATATGTAAAACCCAATTGGTAATGGACAATTGATTTCTGGACATTTTTCAGATCAATTGTCCATTGTCAATTATTAATAGTCAATAAATTTGGAAGTCATCTACGAAGACAATCACATCATAGCAGTCAACAAAACCTGCCGGGAAATCGTACAAGGCGACAAGACAGGTGACACTCCGCTCTCAGACCTGCTGAAAGACTGGCTGAAGAAAAAGTATAACAAACCGGGGAATGTATTCGTCGGTGTTACCCATCGCTTGGATCGTCCGGTAAGTGGCGTCGTTATTTTTGCCAAGACCAGCAAGGCGTTGACTCGTTTGAATGAGATGTTCCGTACAGGAGCCGTTAAGAAAACCTATTGGGCTATCGTAAAGAATCGTCCGCCTAAAGAAGAAGATGAACTGGTAAACTGGTTAGTCCGAAACGAGAAGCAGAACAAAAGTTATGCTTATGACACGGAGCGTCCTAACGCAAAGAAAGCGGTTCTGCACTATCGGCTGCTGGCACATTCCGATAAATACTATCTCCTGGAAATTGATTTAAAAACCGGTCGCCATCATCAGATCCGATGTCAGCTGGCCAAAATGGGATGTCCGATCAAAGGAGACCTTAAATACGGTTTCGATCGTTCAAATCCTGATGGCGGTATCAGTTTACATGCCCACAGTGCCTCATTTATCCATCCGGTATCAAAAGAAGCTATCGAAATCATTGCACCCGTACCATCCGACAACTTATGGAAGGTTATTACGGAGGGACTCTAATCAGAACAAATGTAACAGAAATACGTAAAATATTACGAACCTAAAAAACATGATTTTTAGGTTCGTATCTTAAAAAAGCATACAACTAGATGGTTACAAAAGGAATCTTATAAAGACAATGCATAATTACATAATTTCAAGACTTGATCTACTGCATTAAAATCGATTTTGTTTTCTTTAATATACATCTGGAGTTTATCACGTTGTGAAGAGAATATTTTCAGAAACTGTTTCTCTGTTGAAAAATGTTTCAACTTTCCATTCACTTCCAAATAATACTCATAATCCATATTTCCAAGGAAGATATCATCTCCTACTTTCATATTACTAGAAGTACCAGATTTCAAAGTAGAATAAGAATCAACCGCTGCTGTTTCCGTCTTTCCTCCATAGGTTAAATTCTTTTGGATGCGCTTTGAACCGCTATACTGAACTAAAATCCTAGGCTCTTGTTGAATCAACTCAGCCATATTTCCACCTCCAACAGCCAAGAATGTACGTTCGCCAATCTTTACAGAAACAACCATATCCGGATCAGAAAACTCATTTTCTGCTTGATCTTTATCTAAAAAAATAAACTTTTCCTTAAATAAGTCATAATTAATTGGGACTTGAAATACTCGCCCATCCCTATAATAAACATAGGCATTCGTAAATTTCTCAAATAAAAATATCGAATTAGTACTATTTTGTGACCAAGCATGCTCCATCAAGCCTAGCAACAACCAAACTAATAACAGATGTTTCATATCTCTTCTACCTATAATTAATATACAACAAAAGGTTACCTGAAAATAGATTTTCTCAGGCAACCTTTATTTATTCAAAACAAGACCTTATTCATCCAATAAATGAACTTGTATTTCATACAATCGACTATATTCCGGAACACCATCTGGTCTAAAAGTTGTATTTGTAACCAAATACTTCTGAGGTTTCGTATAATCACCAGGAGTACCTAATGCTGGTGCTCCATCTACAGGTTCCACTTTACATGCATAAATATCAGCCATAATAAATTCTAAAACTAAAGCTTCCTGTCTAACTGGCATGACTATCTGACGATACATACCTTCCTGAACTTCTTCGATAAAATCTATGGGCTGAACGGTTTCACCGACAAAAGCTTCTTTCACAAACAAATGTCCTTTATTGGGAGTTTGATAGGTAACAGTTGTTGGTGCAAAAATATGGACAATGAATCTCTTCCCTTCGGGAGCAGACGTATCATCTACCATTTCCATTTTATTCTGTACTATCATCTTTTCTCCGGGCATCAAAGTATTTCCTAATATTGTCAACTCTTTCCCAGTATTATTAATATACTCTTTACCACTCTGATATCCCTCACCTATTTGCGTTTGAGCTAAATAATCCTCTAACCATTGTCCCTTACCATCATTATGATTCACCTGCCATACCTTCTGATGGAATAAATCACGAACGCGCACTTTTGCATAACCTGTTCCCAAATCAACATTTGAATAAACAGATTCAGGCACTTCATCATATACAATACCACTTTGACATCCAGACAATGTCAAGATAAAAAGTGACATTAAACAAAATATCGTTTTAATTTTCATACTTCACTATTTTATAATTATTGATAACTTCTATTTTCCCATCCTGGATTCTGCTTGAAACTTTTATTACTTTCCAAAGTAGTACGAGGATAGGGTAGTTTATAATAAACAGCCTCATCAAACTTTCGTTCATAATACGTATTATCTATCTGACGAACCTCAAAATAAGGAGTAAAGTACTTTGGATCTGTTTTTGGAGCTGGGTAACCATTATCCTCGACTTCTTGACTTTCTATTCCCTTACGGAAAATAAATATACCACTAGAAGGTTTGTTCAATTCTTCAATAATTGTTTTACCTTCAGACTCACCCCATCTCAACAAATCAAAATAACGATGAGCTGGAACCTCAAACGCAAATTCTACACGACGCTGTAATTTATATTCCTCCCATAAATCATGATCAACCACTGTTGCATCAAAATCATCCAGCCCAGCACGATGGCGTATCTGATTAACGGCATCCAATACCTCCCCTTCTTTTCCACCAAGTTTATAAGCGGCTTCTGCCCAATTTAACAAAACTTCCGCATAGCGTACCATAAAATAAGAAATAGTAGGTTGCCTATCATCTTGTGTTCCATCTTCTTTAAATAAACCAGGGACATATTTAGCTGAATAGTATCCCGTCATCGTCATTTTACCAGAAGAACCAACTTCTAATTTTTCAGAATTATGGAAACAAGTATGTAAAGCACTAAACTTCTCACTATAGGCCGGTTGAGAATAATCAATCCAAGTACCTACTTCATACATTTCAACTCCTTCCTGGCCAGCATAATAAGAACCATCGTATAAAACAGTTGCATAAAAACGCTCATCCCGGTCAGTATACATATCCCTATAATTTTCGGAAGTCCCAGTCAAGGATCCATTTGCCATTTCTTTTACACCTAAAGCTTTTGCTTGAGCCGTCTTCCACCATTGCATCCACTTACCTGTTTCTTTATCTTTTTGATAATAACAATCTACCAAATCTTGCGTCGGATAAGCTCCCCCTGTCCAAATCCACTCTGGACTAAAATTCGTTGTAGCGCCATACATACGCCCTACTGGATGAGCATGACTAGCAGGATTAAAACCCGAACGATTTGTTTCATTGAACATAACTGGCCAAATTGCCTCTACAGACAGATGTCCTTCAGTTGTTCTATTAAACAAATCAGCATAATGCGGTTCTAATTCATATTTACCAACAACATTCTTTACTGCATCATATGCAATCTGATAATAATGTTTCGCATCTTTCGAAAATTTATAAAGAGCCTTCATCTCTTCTGAACCAGATAACTTATCATATACCCCCTTCGCTGAAGCTTCCGCCGCACAAGCAGCTGTTAATGCAGCACGAGACTTCAAAACCTGCACAGCATCTGCATTCAACAAACCCAAAGTTGGCTTCTTTGTTACGCCCTTATAATATTCCAAAGCCGTATCATAATCGCTCAATATCTGATCAAAAATTTTTTCACGAGAATCTTGTGGCAACATTGTTTCATCAAAGATCGTCATCGTATGTGTAATCAAAGGGAACACCCCCCAATAACGTTCCAATTCGAAGAAAAATTGGGCACGAAAAGCATAACATTCTGCCAATAATTGATTTTTTTCTTCTTCAACAATATCTGGAACCGTTGGAATACGTTCTATACCTAAATTAGCCTGACGAATATTTGAAAAAGCATCACCCCAAGGAGCACTAATAACCCCTGGACCGTTTAATTCATCATACAAACGATTATTAAAATCCAATTGGCGGAATGTATTTTGATCCCTGTCTGTATTTCCCACAGCATTATCTGACCATTGTTCCGCTTGATAATATTGATTTGCTCCACATGGAACCCACAAATAAAATTGATTAACAAACGAACGAGACAATTGCGCATTGGCCCAAAACTGATCTTCGACAATTGTATTCGTCGGATCCATATCTAATGGATTACAACCAGAAAAACCAATAGCAGCACACAAAACTAATATATTTATTTTTTTCATCTGATTCAATATTATAAAATTACAATGTTAATGCTACACTAAAAGTAAACGAACGTTGTGTCGGATAACTTCCTAATTTATTACTACCCCAAATGGAGTTTGCTGGAATATACTCAGGGTCACTTAGGCCTTTTAATGGATTGTCCTTCTTCACCCACGTAAATACATTATTCGCAATAAAATTCACTTGTAATCCCTTGATGTAATCTACATTTTTCAATACCCGGCGCTTCAAGTCATAACTTACACTTAGATTTTTCAATTTTAAATAAGATGCATCAAAAACCCATCTATCCACATAGTTATATCCCCAACCATAAGTCGAATTGGTAGGCAATGGCAAAGCAGCTTCACCATCAGGATTACTAGGAGTCCAGGCTTTATCCCACATGACTTTACCATAATTCCAAAAATAATCTTGTTGTGAACGAGCTGGTGACGGAACATCTCCTGTTACATCTGTTGCACCTTGGAAGAATACATCAATACTAAATTCTTTCCAACCGAATCCTAAGTTGATACCATACAATGTCTGTGGAGTTGTACCACCTTCGTCAACCCAAACTAAATCACCACCATTCAATACGCCATCACCATTAATATCCTGCATACGGAAAGTTCCTATCGTCGGATTACGAGTAAAATGCAGGTATGAATTATACATTTCATCATAAGACTGGAAATAGCCATTCGTTTTCCAAACTTGTTGGTATGTAGGCTGTTGATTATTCTTTCCTAAATTACTCAAGTTAGGATAATAGTAATCTGTTGATTCATTTGTATGACGAACTATCACTTCTTCCCAGTGCGTATAGTTTACGCCTAAACGATACACAAAGTCTCCTACTTGGTCTTGCCAGTTTAATGAGAATTCAACACCACCTTTATGATTCGTCACATACGGTGCATTCATCTTCGGCGTATTGGGCAAACCTAAAATCGGTGTATAGGTCAACTTTGGATTCATATCCATTTCATCACCTTTATTCAAATACAAATAGGTATCAAATGATCCTGTCAATCGATCTTTAAACAGACCAAAATCAACACCGCCACCAATCTGTTGAGATTCACCCCAAGTCAAATCACTTGAAACATTCGTTTCTTTCCATGCCGTATTTGCCGACATATTTTCACCCAACAAAACTCGTGTTCCTAGCTGACCATACTGATTCATATAACTAAATGGATCTGAAAGCTCATTACCTACCAAACCATAACTAGCACGTAATTTAAAGCGATTCAAGATATCCTTATTCAAAACATCCTTTATAAATTCTTCTTCCGTCAAAGTCCATCCGGCTGAAGCTGCATAGAAAAAGCCCCAACGCTTATCTGGCGAATAACACAAAGAACCATTATAATTTCCTGTTAATTGGAACATATATTTATTCGCATAGTCATACGAAACACGGGCTATATATGAAGCAGATCCCCACTTACCTTCAGTTCCTCCTTTTCCATCCTGAGTAGCCCCATTATCCAACTGAGGTGTATAAATAGTCGGATAACCATATGCTTTGGCCCACGTACTGTTTGTATTACGAACTTGACTTTGGTAGTTAGCCATAGCAGATATATTATGTTTTCCGAAGCTCCGATTATAATCAACTTGGAAAATTCCTGTGGTCAAAGAATAATTATTCCAAGTCTGGGTCAGATTAGCATCGTTCGGATTAAATGTATTTTCTTGTGTCGCATATGGACTACCATAAACCCCTACTTCAGGATGGTTGAATACTTTATTCATCGAATAACTATGGTTAAAGTTGATACTGGCACTTGCCGACAACCCTTCAACCCAAGGTAAATCCCATTTCAATCCCATACTAGCCTGCAAACGATAATCGTCTGTATTATTGAAACCCGTATTCAAACGAGATTCAACACTTCCTGCTTTCGCCAAGCCTGTACTCCATTCCTGTGGTACATTAGGCTTATCAGAACCTTCAATCAAAGCCGAATTAAAAACGCCATCACCTGCAGACGGTTGTTTTTTCTTCGCCATGATACCATTCAAGTTCAAATTAAACTTCAAACTCTTATCCTCCAGCAACAAGGCTTCCGTATTGACAATCGCGTTATACTGTTCATAGTTATACGTATCGCTGACACCCTGCTGGTTCATATATCCCAAGCTCGAATAATAACGTACACGGTCACTACCGCCCCGTACACTTAAGTTGGTTTGGGTCATGGGCTGCGTATGATTAAAGGCTTCCCACGGGTCATACGTCTGATAGTAATCTTCTATATTGCCTCCTTGCGTAGTGAACGGGTTAAACAAATCGTTGATATCTTGCATCGTATAGCCTAACCCATACTTTTCGTTCACCAACCCTAAAATCTCTTCTCGGCTTTTTCCTTGCTGGTTCAAATATCCCATGTAATATTTAGACATTTCCGTCGCATTAAAGGCCGGATTCTCTTCCATGTTATGGGCATACAGTTCATTCTTCATGTTCACATAGTCCCAAGTGTTCATCGGTTTTATCCGATAAGAAGGAGTCATGATGGTGACCTTCTGATTGACCGTAATATCCAACTGGCCTGTTTGTCCTCGCTTGGTGGTGATAACCACAACTCCATCTTTCGCACGCGGACCGTACACAGCCGTAGCAGAAGCATCTTTCAAGATAGACATCGAGGCGATATCTTCCGGACGCAAACGGTTGAAGAAGACTTCACCTTGCTCCGTTTCCATCACAACATCATCGATCACATACAAAATTTTGCTACCTCCACGAATCCAAATCTTGGCAACTTCACCCGGAGCTCCAGAACGAGCCTGAGAAATAATACCAGTTACACGACCTCCCAAACCATCACTGACTGACGTAACAGGTAATTTTGCAATCGACTCCACCTTTACATTCACGGCGGCGGCTGTCAATGTCTTCGCCTTTTGGACGCCACCATAACCGGTAACCACCACTTCGTCCAACGATTGGGAATCCTCTTCCATCTTAATAGAGATCGTTGACTGACCAGTATACTTAATTTCCTGCGTCACATAACCAATGTAAGATACTTGGATCACATCTCCATTCTTCAATCCACTCAACACGAATTTACCATCCATATCGGTCTGGATACCATTGGTAGTTCCTTTCACAATCACAGAGGCACCGATTACCGGCCCCAGTTTATCCTCTACAGAACCGGAAATCTTGCCATCTTGCTGTAGCTCGCTCACTGGTCCGACGATACGGGGGATTATCTCCCCATACATGGCTGTCGGAAGCGTCAAAGCTCCCATCAATACCAAACTAGCTTTTTTCATTTTTCCAATCATAACTTTTTTATTTTGAGATAAAATAAAGTTTTTTCATTCTTTCGGTTCTACCGGCTGAAGTTCCAAGCCGCTATCGTCCTTCGCGTTTGACTTTTTCTGCGCCTGGCTCATGTTGTAACGCATCCGGAACTCGTCGATGATCACGTTGATCGTATCAATCTCATCTTCAATAAAGGCCAAATCGCCTGTCTCTTCATCACATAATAATTCGCTGGCATAGATCAAGTCCAGAATACGGCGCAACACGGCATCTGTCTGCGGACGGATCACATCGGAATTTGCTTTCTTCTCCGCCTTCGTTTTTGCCGATAATTCTTTCCGTTCCCGGTCATACTGTTCATTGATTTCTTCCAGTTTAGCAACCACGTCGTCCAACCCCAAGGTCGTGACATGCGGGGCATTTTCAGACTTCTTCAAATCGATGATCAACCCTCGGATCGAAACAGTTTCCGTATCCTGGGCCTCGTTTTGAATACCCGTATAAGCATCAGCAATCGGACCCAGGGCCGCGCCTGCTTTTTGCTTGGCCTCGATAGGCGAACGGGCCGCGTTCTTCATTTCCTGCAACAGGTAAACCACCACATCGTCCCGACCCTTGTCCGTACTCTGACGGACAGATGTATTCAACAACTTTTTCGTTTCCTTCATCAAGTCGTTTTCCAAATCGATGAAAGATTTGAACTCCGCCATCAATTCATCCGAAACATGTAGTTTTTCTGCCCGGTCGAGCAATGAAGTCAATTCATCATAGATCCGCTGCATAAATGCCACATGCTGACCTAATGAAAAACGTGTCATCCGAATTGGGCTAAAATTTTTAACTGCTTTCATATTGATATTAGTTTTAATGATTTCTATTTTATTCCTTCCGAACCCTACGGAAGGACTTTTTCCTTCTTGGGAGAGCTTCCGAACCCTACGGAAGGATTTTTTCCCTCTTGGCAGAGCTTCTGAACCCTACGGAAGGACTTTTTCCCTCTTGGCAGAGCTTCCGAACCCTACGGAAGGACTTTTTCCCTCTTGGCAGAGCTTCTGAACCCTACGGAAGGACTTTTTCCCTCTTGGCAGAGCTTCCGAACCCTACGGAAGGATTTTTTCCCTCTTGGAAGAGCTTCCGAACCCTACGGAAGGTTTTTTCCCTCTTGGGAGAGCTTCCGAACCCTACGGAAGGATTTAATTCAAATCAATCCGATTTCTTTTTTAGCTTATGATTTATAAAAATGAGGTATAAAAACATAAAGAGTCCGTGTATGAAGTAATTTACTTCATACACGGACTCTTTATACCGTATTTTTTGTTTAGGTTTATACTGGCTAGCTAACATTTTATTTGAATCATACAAATATTTTTTCATAATTTGTGTCATCACGATATTTTTATTTTTTAGATGATTTTCTCTATTCCGGCAGCAAATATAGAAGTTTTTATTTTCACTCCACACTTTTTTCACTAAAAAGTTTTTCCTCTACGGAAAATATTTAACTAAAATATCAATTTTCTGCAATCCGAATCATCTTTTGCTGCCGGATCAACTGCCCACTTGAGGTTATGCCTTCCATCAACACGGTACAAGTTCCCGTCTCGTCGGACGTATAAAAATTCACCTCCGCACGCCCGTTATCCAACTGCACCACGGGTTTCCAATACAAGGTTGTACGCCGATCCGGTTTACCCGCTCCCTGTTCCCGACGCGTATCATACTCCGGAGCATAAAACGCCGCTGGCTTCTGGTAACCCAATAATTGTACCACCTGCATATTCCGAGGGACAGCCGGCGGCAATGTGGCATCTTTCCGCAACGTGATGGCCAGGAACGAAGCCCCCGTCATCGGGAACCAAGCCAAACCTTCTGCCGGCGTGCGACTGAAATCGACTTGCTCCAAGTCGTCCACCCGGAGACTTTTCACAATTGAAGCCGCAATCTCCCGATCCACCGGAAAACCATCCAAGACGATCTGAACATACTTTGAATCGGGATCGTAACTACGCAAAGTTTCGAATTTCCCGTCCTTATAAGTCAATCCGGGAAACTTAGAAGTAATAAATAGCCCAACATCCTCCATCGACGATTCCCGAATCTCTTCCGAGCGCACCGAAACGGCCCCCAAGATCGACTCAAACACCGTGCGAGGCACTTTCCGCTTGCCGCTCACCACCAGCTCGTCCAAAAACATCAACTTATTACCTTCAGCCATCGCTTGTTGCTTCAGTTTGTCCAAATAAGCCACCCCATCGTCCTTTGGTGAAATATCTTCCGCAGAAGACAAAGCCAAAGGCGGACAAGGCAAAGAACAAGAGGGGAACGTTTCAGTTTCCAGCTCCAATAACACATGGTTGCTTCCTTTTCCGGAAACAGCAGACAAATAATACATCGTGCTATCCGGAAACTCAAAAAGATCCCACCTAAAACAGCCCTTTCCATCCACTTCCTTTTCCTCCACCACATGCTGTTCCGGAATCAACAAACGTACTTTGGCATCTTCCATTCCTTTATTACCCACCAGCCGTTTCACCGAGCCTTTCACCTGCATCGAGAGTTCCGGCATTTGTCGCGGATTTACATACGTTTGTTTTATCGCCTCTTCGACATGGTATTTACGCCAGCCGTGCGTCAGCATCAGCAGGTCGAGACATTCGTCCCGTTCCCGGCTATCATCCCGAAAATACCACTCCGGATCGGCAATATATCCACGCAAATCAGCAGACAGTAATAAAGAACTTTGAATACTGGAAGTCGAATCAGGCAGCACATCCGAATCGTTCGTCACAGCCAAAAGAAAATCCCCGTCCAGCGGTTGGCCGGAAGCATCATGCAACTGGGTAGTCAATTTCACAAGATCCCTCGTTCCATACTGCGCACGATCCGGGACAATCTCCAAGCTATGCCCTTCTTTCTGCTTGATGAACACCAACCGCTCACTCAAAATCTTTCCGGAGAAATCCAACAACACGATATTCACCACGCCCGGAGAGATAGACGCTTTATCCAACCGCAACGCAGTATAAGGAGGAACCAGCGAATGCGCCAACAAAGGCAAACCCCGTTGATGAACCAGAACGTTCAGCCGCTCCCTACTTTCTTCGGCTACGGAAGAATTTACCGAAACCACAAATCCCCGTTCGGAGCGATGCACTTGCAAAGCGTAACGGTTCTGTTCCGGTGCAGGTAAATCAAACCGCTTCTTCAGACCGCCCTTCGATGTACATTCTACGTAATAGTTCTTCCCCACTTCGGGAATCCAACTGAAACTGCCCATGCCGGCATGGCTGGTAGAAAAGGCGGATACCTGTTTCCCATCCCCGCTATACAACACGCCTTCAATTTCTTCCGACTCTCCTAAATCATTCAATGCTTTGAAAGCGACCTTCTGCATCACGCCAGCTAACAACGTACCTCCTTCGGGGAAAAAATCGACCTGATAGTCCGTTACCTCCGGGCGGAGCGGAATGAAACGGGAATAATTCCCTATCTCCAAACGAACAACCGGCAAAGAATGCGCGTCTGCTTCATAACAGAATGCCGTTCCCTGAGCCAACGGGGTATGCCTCAACTCTTCTTTCCCTTTCCCGAATAGATGAGCCTTCTCCAGATTGACCGGTTTACTACCAGCCTTCTCGATACAAGACAAATCAACTGCCCAGTTTCCACCATCCGGACGAACGGAAGCAGACACCTCCACATCCTTGCTCCAAGGAGAAACAACCTGCAAAGGCTTACGGAAGAAAAACGCTTCCCCTTGGTTCTCCATGTAGCGGGTATAAGCCAGCAAGGTGTAAGTTCCATCGGCTACAAACTCATCGAGCGGCAAATAACCATGAAACAGGCTGTCTGCATCCTGTTTGATCCGTACCCGCTGCGACACCTCCCCCCAGGGATCGACCAACTCCGTGTACACATACCGACTAGCCGTCTCTTTGCGATTATCCAAAGCGTTCACCACAAACGCCCGAAACCAAATGGTATCACCACCGGCATATACGCTTCGGTCCGTCTGAACATATATTTTCTCGGAAGGAAACAAACACGTCTGCTTCCAAAAACGCTGCACGATAGTATCAGGTTGTAAAGCTTCTTGAGCAGACAAATAACCAGTAACTAAACAAAAAATAAACAGAATTCGTTTTTTCATAATATCCAGTTTTTAATAAAAAATTCAACAATAATCCTCTTAAAACCAAGAAAACTCTCCTATTTTCTTATAAAAACAAGATATTTTTTCTTTTAGTTTAACCACATTAAACTAAATCCATCAAATACCGCTTAAAGGCGTCAAAATCCTTTGTCAGTTCGATGCTTTTTTTCTCTCCTTTCATGAAGTTTTGTAGTTTTTCTGGAATAGGAATATCGCTTCCCAAGATATTATCGACAGTTCCCTTGAATTTGGCTGGATGTGCGGTTTCCAAGAATACACCACAAGCGTCTTCCGGTAAATAATCCTTCAAGGCTTGGAAGCCACAGGCACCATGCGGATCCAGCAAATAGCCTGTCTGCTGATAGGTATTCCGGATCGTTTCGGCTATTTCCTCGTCGGTATAATGAGCTCCTGATATATGTTTGCAGACTTCAGCATGTACATCTTCGCTCTCTTCATATAGGGCCAGGATACGAGCAAAATTACTGGGGGCTCCGACATCCATGGCATTAGCAATGGTCTGTACCGAAGGCCGTGGCGTATAAATACCGGTATTCAAATATTCCCAGAAAACATCATTCCGATTATTCGCCGCAATAAAATGCTGAATCGGTAATCCCATGCGTTGAGCAAACAGACCAGCGGTTATATTCCCAAAGTTTCCACTCGGGACACAACATACCAATTGATCAGCTTTCCCTAATTTATCCAACTGAGCATATGCATGAAAATAATAGAACGACTGCGGCAGGAAACGGGCCACATTGATAGAATTGGCAGAAGTCAGCTTTAAATGTGCATTCAAATCTTCATCCATAAAAGCCGATTTTACCAAGACCTGACAGTCATCAAACGTACCGTCAATCTCCAATGCGGTTATATTCTGGCCTAAGGTAGTAAACTGACATTCCTGAATAGGACTCACCTTTCCTTTAGGATATAAGACATAGACATGGATTCCTTCTACACCTAAGAAGCCATTCGCTACGGCACTACCCGTATCTCCGGAAGTAGCCACCAGCACATTTACTTGCTTCAACCCTTCTTTCCGGATAAAATATCCCAGCAATCGTGCCATAAACCGGGCGCCGACATCTTTGAATGCCAATGTCGGACCGTGGAAAAGCTCCAGGCTATAAATATTTTCCGTTACGTTTACTACCGGCGTGTCAAAAGACAACGTATCACAAACAATCTGCTGAAGTATATCTTTCTCTATGTCCTCACCAAAGAAAGCCTGTGCAACAGTGCAAGCAATCTCATGGAAAGACAGGTGTTTCATATTTTGGATAAAAGTCTTATCCAATGTTGGAATACGTTCAGGCATATACAAGCCTTTATCACCAGCTAGGCCTTTCACCACGGCTTCTTCTAAAGATGCCAGTGGTGCTTTCCGATTCGTACTATAGTATTTCATAATTACTTCTCTGATTTAATTAACTGTCTGATAAATTCATCTTTCTCCAGCAGCCCATATTTTCCATTTTCTACAGAAAATTCGTCAAAAGTCATTACCGGGTCCGGTTCATCTCCGGGACAATAGATCAGGAAAGGCACCGGAACATTCGTATGCGTCCGAATAGAACAAGGTGTAGGATGATCCGGCAGAACAGCGATAGCCACCGGTTCTTTCCACGTTTGTAATGCTTGAAAGATGGGCCCCACAATACGATGATCCAAATCTTCGATAGTTTGTATTTTCAATCGGACATCACCTTCATGCCCGGCCTCATCACTTGCTTCTACATGCAGGTAAACCAAGTCGTCCGTCTTCAAGGCTTCTAAAGCGGCATCAGCCTTACCTTCGTAATTTGTATCATACAATCCGGTAGCTCCCTCAACATGTATCACTTTCATTCCGGCATATACACCTATTCCACGAATCAGATCCACCGCCGAAATAACCGAACTTTTCTGAATTCCATACATTGATTTCAACGTCTGCATTGCCGGACGTACACCTGGAGACCAAGGCCAAATGCTATTCGCCGCATCATGTCCTTCCTGAATTCTCCGCAGGTTTACCGGATGATCTTTCAATACCTCTTGGGATTGCATGATTAATTGATTCAGCAAAGCTGCTGTCTCTTCAGCTTCCGGTACTTCAGCCCGGACCATATTCGGACGAAAAGGATGCAGAGGAATATCATGTGGTGGAGTGCAAACCAATCGCTTGTCACCGCCTTTTACGACCAATAGATGACGATAAGATACACCCGTATAAAATCTGATTCGATCTGATCCCAATGCCATATTTAAGCTTCGTATCAAGAGATCTGCTTCCTCAGTTCGGATATGTCCCGCCGAATGATTTTTCAACAAATCACCTTCAATACAAACCAAATTACACCGCATGGCTAATTCGTCTGGCTTCAGATCTACCCCCATACTGGCTGCTTCCAAAACACCACGTCCTTCATAAACAGTAGGCAAGTCATATCCCAATACAGCCATATTAGCTACTTCACTACCCGGATGAAAACCATCGGCAACTGTTTTCAACCGGCCCGTCGTACCTAAGCGGGCTAATGCATCCATAAAGGGTGTATCAGCATACTGCAATGGCGTTTTCCCTCCTAATTCATCAATAGGCTCGTCGGCCATTCCGTCTCCTAAAATGATGAGTGTTTTCATAAGCAGTCATTATTTGTTTATTTCATTAATCAGAAGCAATAGCATTCTGATATATCTTCCGTAAAGCCGGTAAGGTCCAATGAGAGAAAAACCTTACCGACGATAAAATCTTATTGATCAACGAATATTCGCAATCGATATGATATCCGCAAAGACTCCGGCCGCTGTCACATCAGCTCCAGCTCCGTAACCTTTGATGATCATAGGATAATCATGGTATCTTTCCGTAGAAATCATGATAATATTGTTGCTTCCTTCCAGTTCATAGAAGGGATGATGACTATCAAACGCCTCTAAACCTACCTGGCAAGCCCCATTATCCATCTTGGCAACAAAACGCAAGCGCTTGTTTTCCCCTTCCAGATGCTTCCGTTTCTCCTCGAATTCCACATCCATTTTGGGAATATTCTTCCAGAAATCCTCCAGCGAACCCTGGAAATAAGTATCTGGTATAAACAATTCTTTTTTCACATCTGCCTGTTCTACCCGATAGCCCGCCTCACGAGCCAAGATAACTAACTTACGAATTACATCTTTTCCACTTAAGTCTATGCGAGGATCCGGCTCAGCATAACCGGCATCCATCGCCATGTGGATGGCCTGGCTTAACGGAATATCCGGACCAATCGTATTAAAGATGTAATTTAATGTACCTGAAAGAACTGCTTCCAGTTTTAATATATGATCTCCACTATTACGCAGATCATTCATTGTATTGATAATAGGCAGGCCAGCTCCGACATTCGTCTCAAACAAAAACTTAATTCCCCGATGACGGGCTGTTTCCTTTAATAATTGATAATTCTCATAAGAAGAAGAAGCGGCCTCTTTATTTGCAGCCACAACAGATACGTTTCCGTTCATCAAACGGGCATAAAGTGCGGCCACATCCGGACTAGCCGTGCAGTCCACAAATACGGAATTGAAAATATTCATCTTCAAGACCTGTTCGCATAACGTTTCCGGCGTACTGTCCATTCCTTTAGTTTCCAGTTCTTCCCGGTAATTATCCAAGTTAATACCATCCCGACAGATCAACGCTTTCCGCGAATTGGCAATACCAACAATATTCAGCTTCAAGCCATTTTGTTCCATCAGCTTAGGCTGTTGCAAACGAATCTGTTCCAATAAGTTTCCACCTACGGTACCGATACCGACCACGAATAAATTCAAGACCTTATATTCGGACAGAAAAAAGGAATCATGGATGGAGTTCAAGGCTTTCCGTAAATATTTATGTTTAATAACAAACGATATATTCGTCTCGGAAGCTCCTTGTGCACAAGCAATCACACTGATACCTGCACGTCCTAACGTTCCAAACAATTTACCGGCAATACCCGGAGTCCGTTTCATATTTTCTCCTACGATAGCCACCGTTGCCAGATCTTTCTCTGCCACCGTATCATTCATATCCCCTTGAGCCCGTTCGGCAGCAAATTCTTTATCCAAAACCTCAACTGCCAGATCTGCATCCGCATTCCGGACAGCAAAAGTCGTATTATTCTCTGAACTGGCTTGAGAAACCATAAACACGCTGATTCCATTCTTGGCCAAAGTTTTGAAGATACGGTAATTCACACCAATTACTCCCACCATACCCAAACCTTGTACAGTAATCAGACATGTATCATTAATAGAAGATATTCCTTTAATCAATGCCTTACCATCATATTTCTCCTTCTCCCGAGAAATATAAGTACCCGGAGCATCCGGATTGAACGTGTTACGGATACGGATCGGTATATTCTTATGATAAACCGGATAAATGGTTGGCGGATAAATTACCTTAGCACCAAAGTTACACAACTCCATTGCCTCTGTAAAACTCAACCGGTCTATTACATATGCAGAATTGATAACCCGCGGATCTGCCGTCATAAAGCCGTCTACATCAGTCCATATTTCCAAGACAGAAGCATCCAAAGCAGTTGCCAGGATAGATGCCGTATAATCAGAACCACCTCTACCTAAATTAGTGATCTCACCATTATCCCGACTAGTTGATATAAAACCAGGAACAAGAGAAACCTTCGGCAGTGGATTAAAAGTTTCCCGAATCAACTGATTCGTCTGTTCAAAATCCACAACATGCTTATTAAACTGTTTAACCGTCTTGATGAATTTTCGGGAATCAAATAATTGAGCATCATTAATCACATGGGAAACAATCAAGGAAGACAGTCGTTCTCCATAACTAACAATCGTATCGGAAGTTTTCACAGAAAGATCATTGATCAGAAATACACCTCTCAAGATATTTCCTAATTCGTCCAATAATCCCATGGCACGCCGTTGTACACTGCGCCGTGTCTCCAAATCTGGAATAACCCCTTCTATAACATCTAAATGACGAGTAATAATGGCAGAGAATTCTTTTTCATAAGCTACATCTCCTTGAGCAGCCATCATTGAAGTTTGCAACAATTTATCGGTTATACCACCTAAAGCGGAAACAACTACAATTACAGGCTCATCAATCGCCTCTACAATTTTCTTTACACTTAAAATACTTTCAACTGTACCAACGGAAGTACCTCCAAATTTTAATACTTTCATCCTTATATCGAATTAGCGGACAATAATTTCCGACGTAAAGAAGAAGACAAAGTTTCCCCTGAAATTATTCTCCTGTATTAATACTAAATGAATAAAACTGAAAATTAAATGTGGACGAGCAAGAATTTACGTTCGGTATTCCTAATAATGCAGGAACAAATCTTGTCCACTCGAACGGAAGTGTCAAATACTAACCCCCCAAGGGGTCATTAAAGCCCATGTATGATACATGTTGTCGGTACGCAATCGGTTTCTCATTTTATTTTATTATTTTGCTCTTTCAGCGGCAATATTACTCAATATATTTCAGAAAAACAATATATTTTCAGGAAATTTGATATTTATATCCGATAAAGTCTTTTTTCACAAAAATCACTTCACATTTTCCTTCCGGGTTATTTTCAACAATGAATCCTCATCACCCCTAAATTGTTTATCTTTCCGACTGACGATACAGATAAATAACGTCCATCCTTTCTCCGCTCCTAGCGTTACAAAACCAACGAGAATCAAAAATAAAAGTCACGAGAATTAAAATCAAAACTCTCGAGAAGTGTTTTTCAAGGCTCCTATACATAATTATATAAGAACCGTTTTATAGTTTGGAAATACATTTTTATCAGACTCAAATCCCGATCCAATTATACCAGTTTTAAATAAAATGGACAAATTTGTTTTGTAGTGTTTTTTTAACGCTTCAAATCATTTACATTTGAAAGAATTTGACTATGTTTACGGAGATAATTTAAAAAGATAACCATTAAACAAATTAATACCTTATGGATAATGCAATTTTTAGATTTCCCAAGCCAGAGAACGAACCGGTAAAATCATACGCTCCCGGTTCAAGTGAGAAAAAAGCTTTAAAAAGTGCCTTGGCACAATTAGCTTCAGAAAAATGGGAAATACCTCTTATTATTGGTGGAAAAGAAGTTTACACAGGTAATACTGGCAATGTCGTTATGCCGCACGATCATCACCATGTTTTGGCAACCTACCACAAAGCTGGAGAAAAAGAAGTACAAATGGCCATTGATGCTGCAATGAAGGCACACAAAGAATGGTCAGATCTGCCTTGGGTAGAACGTGCTTCTCTGATGTTACGTGTTGCAGAGCTTTTGGCAACCAAGTACCGCTATATTTTGAATGCTTCTGTTATGTTAGGACAAAGTAAGAATCCATTCCAGGCAGAAATTGATGCTCCTTGCGAATTGATTGACTTCCTTCGTTTCAGTACATTCTACGCCAGCCAGGTTTATGCTGATCAACCCTATTCAGAAAAAGGCATTTTAAACCGGATGGAATACCGTGCATTAGAAGGTTTTGTCTTTTCTCTAACACCATTCAACTTCACATCCATTGCTTCTAACTTGAATATGGCTCCTGCCATGATGGGTAACGTTGCTGTATGGAAACCTTCTACAACAGCTTTGTATTCTAACTATTTCTTGATGAAAGTATTCAAGGAAGCCGGTTTACCAGACGGTGTTGTCAACTTCATCCCGGGTCAAGGTAGTGTTATCGGTAAAGTAATCACGGCTAGTCCGGATTTGGCTGGATTCCATTTCACCGGTTCAACGACAACGTTCAATACTTTATGGCGTCAAATCGGCGAAAACTTAGGTCATTATAAATCATATCCTAAAATAGTTGGAGAAACAGGTGGTAAGAATTATATCTTTGCCCATCCATCTGCTTCTGCACTAGATGTAGCAACTGCGATTGTAAGAGGGGCATTTGAATATCAGGGACAAAAATGCTCGGCAGGTTCTCGTGCATATATTCCAGCATCTTTATGGAAAGATGTAAAAGAATATGTAGGCGATATGCTGAAAGAAATCAAGATGGGTGATGTACGCGACTTTACAAACTTCATCAATGCCGTTATCGATGAAGCTTCATTCGATAATATCATGAGTTATATCGAATATGCAAAGCAATCACCTGATGCTGAAATTCTGTTTGGTGGTCACGGAGACAAATCTGTAGGTTATTTTGTTGAGCCGACAGTTATCCAAACAACCAATCCGATGTTCAAGAGTATGGTTGAAGAAATCTTTGGTCCGGTTATTACCGTCTACGTATATGAAGACAAAGATTACGAAGAAACATTACAACTTTGCGATCGTACATCTCCTTATGGTTTAACAGGATCAATCTTCGCATACGACCGTTATGCCATCGATAAAGCATTTAATATTTTGCGCTATTCTGCCGGTAACTTCTACATTAATGACAAACCGACAGGAGCCGTTATTGCTCAACAACCGTTTGGTGGTTCTCGTGCATCAGGTACAAACGACAAAGCAGGTGGTCCATTGAACTTAATACGCTGGACAAATCCTCGTTGTATCAAAGAAACATTAGTTCCTCCAACCAGTTACGGTTATCCGTTCTTAGGAGAAGAATAAAATCAAAGTTAGAGTCGTTAACCTTGTAATTACAAGACAATCATGCTTGATTTTAATAATACAGAAATTGCCTTTTCGGCAAAAAGTGAAGGTGAGCTGAAAAATGCTTACCTTCTGTTCAATACGATCAAATACCCCGGATTGGTTAAGTTTGCTAAATGGGGAACAATGATCGCGTTGAAAATCCACTTTCCACTGGCTTGGGCTGTAAAGCCTACATTATATAAACAATTTGTCGGTGGAGAAACCTTGCAGGATTGTGAAAAAGCGATCAATCATCTGAAAGAATTCAATGTGATGTCAACACTTGATTTCTCGGCTGAAGGAGAACAAACCCCAAAAGGCATACAGGCAACGTTTGAAGAAACAATTCGTTCCATCGACTATGCCAAAGAAAACAAAAATCTAGCCTATGCCGTTTTCAAACCTTCAACCATTACAACAGATGAATTGCTTGCTAAAGCTTCGGAAAGACACAGTGAGCTAACAATAGAGGAAGTAAAAGCCTTTAGGGAATTTAAAGAACGCTTCATGGCCTTATGCCAACGGGCATACGACAATGATGTACGTATCCTGGTTGATGCAGAAGATTACTGCTTCCAGGATGCCATAGATAAATTGACAGACGAAGCTATGCGTAAATTCAACAAGAAACGTGCAATTGTTTTTGCGACCCTGCAAATGTACCGGCACGACCGTATGGCATATCTGCAGAAAATCTATGCCGATGCTCTTGAGAAAGATTATATTCCCGGTATAAAATTCGTACGCGGAGCTTACATGGAAGAAGAACGTGCCCGGGCAGCGACTATGAGTTATCCGGATCCTATTTGCAAAGACAAACAGGCAACAGATGAGAACTATGATGCAGGGGTACGTTTTGTTGTCGAACATATCGACCGTTTCGAATTATTCCTTGGTACTCACAACGAAGAAAGTAATTACAAATTAGCTAAATTGATAGAAGAAAAAGGATTAAAAAAGAATGATCCTCGGATATTCTTCGCTCAACTATTAGGAATGAGCGACAATATTTCATTCAATTTGGCTCATGAGGGATATAACGTAACCAAATATGTTCCTTATGCGCGTGTTAATGATGTTCTTCCATATCTAATCAGACGGGCCGAAGAAAATACATCTGTAGCGGGACAAACAGGACGTGAACTTCGGATGCTGAAAGCTGAAATGGAACGCAGAAAAAAGATGTCGAAATAAAAAACATCACTTCTGATTAATTTATATACATTTGAATAAACAATTTCTAATACCGGAAACAAGTTACACCGTTGATGAAACGTAAACTTGTTCTCCGGTATTTTTACTTTAAAGAACGAACCACAACTAAACAACTCAGGGAAAAATATCGTAACTTTGCACCCCGAATAATAAGGTTATCATATTTATAATAAACGTAAAAACAAATGGAATTACCCAAAGATCCGATGATCCTATTCAGCTTCATCAATACAAATTTAAGAGATCATTATAAATCGCTGGATGAATTATGCGATGATATGCATGTAAATAAAAAAAGTCTGGTTGAAGAGTTGGAATCTGTAGGATTCGAGTACAATCCAAGTCAAAACAAATTTTGGTAAACTTCTTATAGAACAAGTTTATCCATCAAATTGTTGTATGCTTAATAACATAACGAATTTCTTTCAAATTGTAAGCTAAAATCTTGTTTATTCCAATGTGATCGCTATCTTTGCAAACATAATGTTAGACTTAAAGCGATTACAATATGAAAACAGAAGCTATTTTATCATCACTGGAAGCCAAGCACCCGGGAGAAAAAGAGTACTTGCAAGCCGTTAAAGAAGTTCTTTTATCAATAGAAGAGGTGTACAACGAGCACCCAGAGTTTGAAAAAGCTAAAATAATAGAACGTCTTGTAGAGCCGGATCGTATATTTACATTCCGTGTACCTTGGGTGGATGATAAAGGAGAAGTTCAGATTAACTTAGGCTATCGTGTTCAGTTCAACAATGCGATCGGTCCGTACAAAGGTGGTCTGCGTTTCCATCCATCCGTTAATTTATCAATCCTGAAATTCTTAGGATTCGAACAAACTTTCAAGAACGCGCTTACAACATTACCTATGGGTGGAGGAAAAGGTGGTTCAGACTTTGCTCCCAGAGGAAAGAGTGATGCCGAAATAATGCGTTTCTGTCAATCCTTTATATTGGAATTATGGCGTAATATAGGTCCGGATACAGATGTTCCAGCCGGTGATATTGGAGTTGGAGGCCGTGAGATTGGTTATCTATATGGAATGTATAAGAAACTGGCTCGTGAGAATACGGGGACCTTTACTGGTAAGGGAATGGAATTCGGTGGTTCTATTTTGCGCCCAGAAGCAACAGGCTTTGGAGCTTTGTATTTCGTTCATCAAATGCTAGATGAACACGGAATCGACATAAAAGGTAAAACAGTTGCAATCTCTGGTTTCGGAAACGTAGCTTGGGGTGCAGCCACAAAAGCAACAGAATTAGGAGCTAAAGTAGTGACTATCTCGGGTCCTGACGGCTATGTATATGATCCGGAAGGTATATCCGGTAAGAAAATAGATTACATGTTAGAACTCCGTGCTTCTGGAAACGATGTAGTTGCCCCTTATGTTGAAGAATTCCCAAACGCAACATTCTATCCTGGACGTAAGCCTTGGGAACAAAAAGTTGACATAGCATTACCTTGTGCAACTCAAAATGAATTGGATGCTAACGACGCAAAAATGTTGATTGAAAATAATACTTTATGTGTAGCAGAAGTATCCAACATGGGATGTACAGCTGAAGCTGTTGACATGTTTATCGAACATAAGCAGCTGTTTGCTCCGGGTAAGGCTGTTAATGCAGGAGGTGTAGCCACTTCAGGCTTGGAAATGACACAAAATGCAATGCATATTTCTTGGAGTGCAGAAGAAGTTGACGCACGTTTGCATCAAATCATGAGCAATATCCATCACCAATGTGTAGAACATGGCCGTGAAGGTGAATACATCAACTATGTGAAAGGTGCCAATATTGCCGGATTTATGAAGGTAGCTCGTGCCATGATGGCTCAAGGTATTGTATAAATACAACACAGTATAACCAACAAATTATTTGAAAGAATGACAGTCATTATCTGAATAACAGATACAATGACTGTCATTTTTTATGTATTTTATCAGGATTTTTTTGGATAAAATCTCCCCAATTGGTATATTTTTTCTCAAGGACAGGCGAACTACTCTGGAAGAAATGACATACAGCGGCAGCTAGTCCGTCTGTAGCATCCAATTGCGGTAACATATTTTCCTCTTTAATCCGCAAATAGCTCTTTAATACTCCGGCAACCTGTTCCTTTGAAGCATTTCCATTTCCCGTAATTGCCTGCTTGATCTTTAATGGAGCGTATTCAAAGATTGGTACATCTCGTTCCATCGCTGCCGCCATAGCTACTCCCTGAGCCCGTCCTAACTTCAGCATACTCTGTACGTTTTTCCCAAAGAAAGGAGCTTCAATAGCCAACTCATCCGGATGATACTGATCAATAAGCCCCAATACCCGCTCAAAGATTTTCTTCAAACGTAAATAGTGATCCTCATATTTATTCAACTGAAGCACACCCATTGTTTGAAGATATGGCTTATTGTTCAAAACCAACAACACCCCATAACCCATTACAATGGTACCTGGATCTATACCCAATATCACACGTTCCTTCACCATTACAATTCTATTTCCTCCAAAACCGTAGTAAATCCGATAACCTTAGATCCGAATTGTTGAATTAACTGACGAGAAATGGCTTGACCTTCCCGCTCTATCCAATAGTTTAATGTATCAATATTCTTTACCCGAAACTGTACAGCAAAGCTACATCCCTCTTCCTCTTCAGAATGAGGTAAAACGCGATGTAAACAAGGAGAATGCATAAAACCACTCTGCGTAGCCAATGGAATATAAATGGATTTCAGGAAATTCAAACACTCTGGTACAATATCTTTCTCGATATGAAAAGTGATGTTATAAATAATCATTCCGAAAAGTAATATAAAACAGTGGAGTATATCGGACTCGAACCGATCACCTTTAGACTGCCAGTCTAACGCTCTAGCCAGATGAGCTAATACCCCTTTCCGACAAAGCAAAGATAATAAAATATCCGATTTTATCAAATCAGATCATACAAAAAAGAGTACACCTTCCTAAAGATGTACTCTTTTTATGTATTTATAGTACGAAATTACGCTTTATATCGTCAATTATAACTGAATCCAACGTACAAAAGCGAAGTCCATACGGTGAGGCAAGTTCGGGTTCTTCGGGAAGATACGGAAACCTAACTTATGATTTCCTGCTTCTGTTGGAGTAATCTTCAATTCAAAGTACATATTTGTACCTTCCTCTTTCTTAAGCTCGAATTCTTTCTTCTCGATGATAACCGTCTGATGCTTTTCCGGATCTTCTTTAGTAATGATTGCTTCAGCGCCCAACATACCAGACAACTCATGACGATCAATTACCAGGCTGAAGGTACTTTCCTTACCTACTACAGGTCCGTTAGCAGCAAATTCAGCATCACTCGTAAATGAAGTTACTTCAAAACAATCCCAATGAGCAGCAACTTCTTCCTTCCATGCTGCTATTTCCTTGGCTTTAGCATAATTGTCTTTCACCAGGACTGCTGAACGAGTAGCCAGCTTATTATAGAAACGGTCAATATAATCGTCCAACATACGCTTCATTGTATAATTGTAAGCGATTTGAGACATTGAATTCTTGATGTATTGAATCCATTCAGGAGAATAACCTTTACTATTCTTAGCATAGTAGGTTGGTATTATTTCTGATTCTAACATCTGATAGATAGTAGCGGCATCCAACTGATCTTGATACTGCTGGTTTTCATAAGTACGCTTATCTGTCAATGCCCAACCAGCACCTTCGCGATAACCTTCATACCACCATCCGTCTAAGACAGAGAAGTTCAATACACCGTTCATTTCTGCTTTTTCACCTGATGTACCTGAAGCTTCCAACCGACGAGTCGGAGTATTCAACCACACATCCACACCAGCTATCAAGTGACGTGCTAAGCGCATGTCGTAATTCTCAAGGAAAATGATTTTACCTTGGAATTCAGGACGACGAGAAATCTCAATAATATGCTTGATTAATCCTTGTCCACCACCATCAGCCGGGTGAGCTTTTCCTGTAAATACAAACTGAATCGGGAACTGTTCGTTGTTGACAATCTTAGCCAAACGATCCAAGTCTGTGAACAACAAATGTGCACGCTTGTAAGTAGCAAAACGACGACCGAACCCAATCAACAAAGCATTCGGATTGATCTTTTCCAAAATAGAAACTACCTTAGCAGGGTCTCCTTGGTTCTTCAACCAAGTTGTCTTATATTCATTCTTGATATACTTGATCAACTTATTCTTCAGGGTCTGACGGATATTCCAGATTTCTTCGTCAGGCATAGACTGAATAGCCTCCCAATATTTCTGGTTAGACTGATCAGCATAGAAGTTTTTATGGAATCTCTTATAGAAGAACTCTTTCCATTCTGTCGAAGCCCATGTCGGCATGTGAACACCATTGGTTACATATCCTACATGCAACTCATCAGGGAAATAACCTTTCCAAATCGGAGCAAACATTCGTTGAGAGACTTTTCCGTGTAACCAACTTACACCATTAGCTTCCTGACAAGTGTTCAAAGCAAAGGTACTCATACAGAATTTCTCATTTGAACCGGGGTTCACACGTCCCATATCGATGAATTCCTGCCAGCTAATACCTAATTTATTAGGGAATTCACCCATATAACGACCAAACAAACCTTCATCAAAATAGTCATGTCCGGCCGGAACCGGTGTATGTACCGTATAAAGTGAAGAAGCACGTACCACTTCCAATGCCTGATTGAATGACAAACCTTCTTTCTGAATATAGTCGACCAAACGCTGTGCGTTAATCAAAGCAGCATGACCTTCATTACAGTGATAAATCTGTTTCTTGATACCCAGCTTATTCAACATTATGATACCTCCGATACCCAGCAGATATTCCTGTTTCATACGGTTTTCCCAGTCACCACCATACAACTGATGAGTTATAGAGCGATCCCATTCACTATTCTGAGGAATATCCGTATCCATTAAATACAAAGGAACACGACCAACGCTTACTTTCCAGATATGTGCGTACACTGTACGACCCGGATAAGGTACTTCCAAGACCATTGGTTCACCATTTTCTTCCAAAACCTGAACTAATGGCAACGAATTAAAGTTCTGGGCTTCATAATTAGCAATCTGTTGGCCATCCATCGACAAGGTCTGTGTAAAGTAACCATAGCGATACAAGAAACCAACAGCACACATATCAACATTACTGTCACTTGCTTCTTTCAAATAGTCACCGGCTAAAACGCCTAAACCACCTGAATAAATTTTCAAAACATTCGTCAAACCATATTCCATGCTGAAATAAGCTACAGACGGTTTGGTCTGATCTGGTTTCACACTCATATAAGCTTTGAAATCAGCATATACTTTAGCGATTTCAGCCATCAATTCTTTATCAGCCAAAATCTCTTCTATTCGCTGAAAAGAAAGGCTCTGTAATAATAGAACAGGGTTTCCTTCTGTTTTTTTCCAAAGAGTCGGATCAATTTTTCCAAAAAGTTTTGCCCCTTCATGGTTCCATACCCACCAAAGGTTTGTTGACATTTCTTTCAAAACCTCTAAAGAGGCAGGTAATTTGGACTGAGAATATACGTCCTTCCAAATAGGGTCATTCGATTTGATTTTCATTATCGCGAAGTTTAGTTTATATTTCTTTCATTTACTTTCCGTTTGGCTATTCATCAAACGGCTGCAAAGATAATTATTTTATTTGATTGAATTTGAATATTTTCAAGAAATCCTTGCAGCCGCATGCGACAGAGCGACTGAGAAAGCATCCTTATAATAAGAAATAAATCTGCTCCATTCAGCCTTCTGAGCCAAAGCAAAACAATTATCTTTAATCATGTTTTTCCGCTTTTCATCCTCCATATCTGCCAAGGCCAAGATCTGGTTGGTTATCTCTGTTGCTACCTCGAAATAATTGAAATCCGTACGGTCTATCACCACAACTCCTTCTTTTATATCCTTTCCGGATACACCAGCTTTCTGGGCCCATAAGCCGAAACCAGCCAGATTCGTAGTAATAGTAGGAATTCCAAAAGCAATACTTTCCAACGGAGTATATCCCCATGGTTCGTAATAAGAAGGATAAACCGTTGCATCCATACCGATCAGAATATCATAATATGGCTTATTCAGAATGCCATCTTTCCCATCCAAGTAACAAGGAATAAAAATAATCTTCAGCTTTTCATCCTTTGCATTCGTAAAACCGGCATATCCTATGTAATTCATTACCCGGTCATCCTGCATCTGATTTAACCAATGTGTAATGAAAGGACATTGCATAGGCTCTTTATTCGGATAATCCATTTCAATTGCTTTCTTTAAATCCGAACGTACATCCCGTACCCATGCCGGAACCATGATAAAGGCGATCGTTTCACGTTGTAACTGTCCGCTGGTACGAACCCGATTCATGGCTTCAATAAATACGTCAATACCTTTGTTGCGGTATTCATAACGGCCACTCGTAGAAATCAGTAATGCGTCCGGATCTATCGGATATCCCAATAACTTCTCGGCCATATTCAATAACGTTTTACGGGCTTCAGCTCTCTTTACGGCATATTCTCTAGCCTCAGGTACAAAGTTCGGTTCAAATCCATTGGGAGTTACAACATCCGGATTCTTATCCAGCAACTGTTCGCACTCACGAGCCGTAATATCACTTACCGTAGTAAAACAATCAACCTGATGAGCTGTCTGTTTCTCTATAGAATGTTTGGCTTCCATATTCAGCTCATATGCCATCTGATCTCCGTTATATCCGTCCATATAGGCATACAACGCCTTGTTGTTTCCGGCAATGGAACGACCGATAGATGTAGCGTGTGTTGTAAAGATTGTCGCCACTTTCGGCAATTGTTTCTTTACATACAAAGCCCCCATTCCCAGCATCCACTCATTAAAATGAGCGACAACCGGTTTATTTTCCAATTTATAATAATGATAAAAGCTTTCTATGACCTTTCCTACCGCATAGGCAAAAATACAAGATTCGTCATAATCTCCGTATGCATGAATAGAATCGACATGAAAATGTTCCCACATCATGTAGTACAACGCATCTTTTTCCGGGAAGAATGGCTTGAAATCAACCAAAATGACAGGAGGCATTCCTGGCACATTCCAACGCCCTATTTTCACCCGTAGGCCTTCCGTAGATTCTGCATGTTGCTTCCAGTCGGTAAACAAATTAAGATCATCTACAAAATCCAATGGTTGAGTTTTATCCCAAATATCAGGTCCGATAAAAATAATCTTATCACTCAACATCTGTTGCAAAGTATGCGCTTTAGTCGAAAGAACCGTATAGATTCCGCCAACCTTATTACAAACTTCCCAACTACTTTCAAATACATATTCTGGCGTAGTCTCTGTATTGTTCATTCTGTAGTTCTTTTAATGGTATGATTTTCTGAGCGCAAAGATAATCTTTTTTACGCTTTTTTGGATTAGGCTTTTATATTTAATTGTAAATTTTGTAGCTTTGTGATATTCTAATAATAAAACGACTATGGCTAAAAGAAGAATTTTAAAGAAAGAAATCGGCTATACTGCTGGTAATCTATTTCTAGAAGCAATGTTTTGTAAATTGTATCTTCCGGGTACGAATCCTGAGGCTGCAGATTCTATCATGGCTCGGATTCTGGATATGCAAGATAACTTTATCTGCCGTGCCGGCAAACCGGATGGTAAGGACAATACAAAACTGGTAAAAGCTTATTACAAAAAACTTAGAGAAGACCTGCAAAAGGAAATCGATGCCATTGCTACTGAAATTGGCGAATTAAACAAATAAGCATGATGCAAGTTATTTGTAGAGCTCTTCTTCGCTGGTTTGGCTGGAAACTGGGACCGCACAATGGTGTAGAACTCCCGAAATGTGTCATATGTGTAGCTCCGCATACAAGCAACTGGGATTTTGTCATCGGGAAATTGTTTTATACGTCCATTGGATTGACAGCTGGTTTCTTAATGAAGAAGGATTGGTTTTTCTTCCCCTTAAATCTGATTTTTAAGAGTATGGGAGGAATTCCGGTTAATCGGGACAAACGGACGTCACTAACCGACCAAGTAGTTGAAATGTTTCAGACACACGACCGATTTCAGGTAGCCATTACTCCTGAAGGAACGCGAAAACGGGTTGATGAATGGAAAAAAGGATTTTACTACATCGCCCTTAAAGCACAAGTTCCCATATTAATAGGATACATGGATTACGGGAAAAAGGAAGTAGGTATTAAAGAGATATTTTATCCAACGGGTAATGCCGACCAGGATCTGGCTGCTATCCGCGAGAAATACAAAGGGGTTACAGCTTGCCATCCGGAATGTTTCGGTGGTTAGTCCATCATCCCAGCATAAAAAACAAACCGGACCGGATTAGTTCTCGTCCGGTTTGTTTTTTAGAACCAACGAAATTGAAAAACGAAACTCGTGAGAATTACTTTTGATTCTCGTTTATTCCGAAAACGAAACTCGTATCTTTTATTAGGAAAATGGAAAATGATTTGCGCATAAGCCTCCTGCAGTTTCCCATCGAATGGGAACAGAAGGAAAAGAATCTACAAGCTTGCGAATCCCGCTTAAAAGGGAATAAAGGGAAAACGGATTTAGTGGTACTGCCGGAAATGTTTACGACCGGTTTTTCCATGAATGCCCAATCGCTGGCTGAAGATGTAAACGGGGAAACCATTTCTACCGTTAAACGTTGGGCATCATCTTTGGATATGGCTGTCACAGGAAGTTTCATCGCTTGCGAAGATGGTCATTATTATAACCGTGCCTTTTTTATTACACCGGATGGACAGACTTATTACTATGACAAACGTCATCTGTTCAGCATGGCAGGTGAAACAAAGATCTACACAGCCGGAAACAAACGTCCGATCATTTCTTACCGGGGATGGAATATTTGTCTGCAGATTTGTTATGATCTGCGCTTTCCTGTCTGGAGCCGAAATCAGGATCATGCCTACGATCTGCTGATTTATATGGCCAACTGGCCCGAAGTCCGTTCTTCGGTGTGGCAACCTTTGCTCCAAGCCCGCGCAATCGAAAACCAGACTTATGTTTGTGGAGTGAACCGAACCGGTGTAGACGGAAAAGGATTCAATTACATCGGTGGTTCCGTTCTGTTCTCTCCCAAAGGTGAAAGAATAGGATGTGCTTACAACCGTAAGCAGTGTTTACTCACCCGTACCTTATCTGCCGACAAGCAGGCCTCTTTTCGTAGGAAGTTTCCGGTAGCCAACGATCAAGATTCATTTCAGATAAATTTGTAATTGAAATACCAACCAGACTAATACCTGAAACATGATGACAACAAAGAAATCTCCTTGGAATTGGATTCCTTCATTATACTTCGCTGAAGGTCTGCCTTATGTAGCCGTGATGACGTTATCCGTCATTATGTACAAACGACTCGATGTTTCCAATACGGACATTGCTCTTTATACAAGCTGGTTATATTTCCCTTGGGTAATTAAACCTCTCTGGAGTCCGTTTGTGGACCTGATCAAAACAAAGCGCTGGTGGATTTGGATCATGCAGGTACTGATCGGTGGCGGAATGGCCGGAATTGCATTTGTCTTGCCCGGAGATTTCTTCTTCCAGGCAACGCTTGCCTTCTTTTGGGTGATGGCTTTCTGCTCTGCTACCCACGACATTGCAGCCGATGGGTTTTATATGCTCGGACTGAATGAAGAACAACAAGCGTTCTTTATCGGCATCCGAAATACCTGTTACCGTATTGCCATGATCACCGGACAAGGCTTGCTGGTTATGCTGGCCGGTTGGTTAGAGAAAACAACCGGTCATATCCCAATGGCCTGGAGCCTGGTTTTCTTTGTCATGGCAGGAATTTTCATCGCGCTTGCCCTTTGGCATAAATTCATCCTGCCCAAACCTTCATCCGACAAACTGCGAAGTGGTGTCACCATTCATAGTATCTGGAAAGAGTTTGTACAGACCTTTTCGTCGTTCTTTTCCAAGAAAGGAATTATACCGGCTCTCCTCTTCATGTTGACGTACCGCTTGGGTGAATCGCAATTAGTTAAACTGGCATCTCCGTTCCTCCTGGATCAGCCGGAGAAAGGCGGTTTAGGATTAAGCACCGGTCAAGTGGGATTTGTCTATGGAACCATCGGTGTCATTGCCCTGTTATTAGGAGGAATTGCCGGAGGCATTGCCATTTCGAAGCACGGCCTAAAACGTTGGCTCTGGCCGATGGCACTCGCCATCTCGCTTCCTAACCTGGTTTATCTCTATCTGGCATACGTACAAACGGACAACTTCGCCATTATCAACACCTGTGTTGCCATCGAACAGTTTGGTTACGGATTCGGATTTACCGGATATACCATGTATCTGATGCTTTTTGCTGAAGGAGAATATAAAACATCCCACTATGCCATCAGTACCGGATTTATGGCACTCGGCATGATGGTGCCCGGTATGATTTCAGGATGGATTCAGGAATGTATCGGTTACCAGCACTTCTTCATCTGGGTGATGCTCTGCTGTATCCCGCTGTTTCTCGTACTTCCGTTTATCCGAATCAATAAATAGCGAGGCGAAATCGGGTTAAAACAAATCCAAGGTCAGTTGGCCGTTGCCCAACAGATTATAACTCTTCCGATGGTAAGGCGAGATTCCATGTTCGGCAATGGCGGCCCGATGTTTCTTTGTCGGATATCCTTTATTATGATCCCAATCATAGACAGGACATTCCCGATGTAACTGATTCATATAATCATCACGGTATGTTTTGGCCAAAATGGATGCGGCAGCGATCGAAAGGTACTTCCCGTCACCTTTCACGATGGTTGTGTGCGGAATATTGGGGTAAGGATTAAAGCGGTTCCCATCGATCAGCAGATGTTCCGGACGAATCTTCAACTGGTCGATAGCGCGATGCATGGCCAAAAAGGAAGCATTCAGAATGTTAATCTGATCGATCTCTTCCGGCGAAACGATTCCGACAGCCCAAGCCAAGGCTGACTCTTCTATCACACATCGCAAGGCATACCGCTGTTTTTCGGTCAGCTGCTTCGAATCATTCAACATTTCGTTCTTGAAATCAGGAGGCAAGATAACAGCTGCCGCATAGACGGCGCCTGCCAGACAACCTCGTCCGGCCTCATCGCAACCGGCTTCGATCCGGTTCTCTTGTAAATAAGGTAATAACATCTTCGTTTGTCTTTTCTGACGACAAATTTAGTAAAAAAACAAAAGAGCAGTTCGTTTACTCCGATTTCACTTCAATGACATCCCGAAGATTGGTTGTATATTGCCGTGATATGTATTCATTCTTCAGATTCCACTTTCGTCCGTCTCCCTGTGAAGCTACTTTCAAGATCTGGTATCCGTTCTTCCGGTTAATTTCATCAATGGCTTTCTGCAAGGCTGCCTGCTTCCCGCGGTCCACCGGATCAAACAACTGTGTTTGAATAGCCGTGTCAGGTGTGATATTCCAGACGATAACTCCGGCCTTCTTAAACCGGAAGTCGCCTTTTCTCCAGCCGGTCCGCAAACCACGCAAAGCAGCCTGGATAATTTCCGGTGGATAATTGGTCGGAACAGTCAAGGGAACATATTCCTGAATATGGCATTGCGGCAAGTCCAGCCGGAAGCGTCCGGTATAGGCAAAAACAGTCAGTGCCTGACAACACGTATGCTGTTCCCGCAATTTACGGGCACACGAGGCCGCAAAGTTGGCTACAGCTTCTTCCAAGACAGCCAACTCGCTGATCCCTTCAGCAAAACTACGGCTTGTACAGATACTTTTCTTCTGAGGCAAATCGTCTATATCAATACAAGAAATACCCTGCAACTCTTTCCAGGTACGCACACCGGTCACCGTAAACTCTTTCCGAATCCACGACTCTGATTTGGAACAGAAGTCGGCTGCCGTATGAATTCCGTAATAAGTCAGTTGCTTCCGCATCCGCCGCCCGATACCCCAGACATCTTCAATCGGGAAATCCTGCAAGGCTTTCTTCCGTTTCTCTTCCGTGTCAATCAGACATACGCCTTTATAACCGGCATACTTTTTCCCGTATTTCGATGCGACTTTCGCCAACGTCTTTGTAGAGGCAATGCCCAAGGTAACCGGGATTCCAGTTCCTTTGGTTACTGTCCGTACTAGTTGTAAACCATACTCGCGTAATTTTTCCCCTTCTGCTATTCCCTGAAGATCCAGAAAAGCCTCATCAATCGAATAGATGGAAAGATGCGGAGTAAAAGAAGACAACAGCATCATTACCCGGCGACTCATGTCACCATATAGAATATAATTGGACGAGAATACGGCCACCTGTGCCTTCTCCAACTGATCTTTCACCTGATAGAAAGGAACTCCCATATCAATTCCCAACGCCTTTGCTTCATTGCTTCGGGCCACGATACAACCATCATTGTTCGACAATACAACGACCGGTACATGCCGCAAGGATGGATTAAAGACCCGTTCGCACGAGGCATAGAAGTTATTGCAGTCAACCAGTCCGATCATAGTCTCCTGTTCCGCTTTTTAATGGTATAAGTCACAACACCCCACACCATAAAGTCATTCTCCTCCGTCACTCGAATAGGCTGATAATCGGCGTTGGCAGGCACTAACCACAAGCAATCTTTTTCCTGACGAACATACTTGATCGTAAAATCTCCGTCGATAAAAGCCACGACCATATCACCGTCTTGTGGTTCCAGCGACTTGTCGATCACCAGTAAATCACCCTCTTCAATGCCTGCATCAATCATGGAGTTTCCTTTCACCCGTCCATAAAAAGTGGTAGCCGGATGACGAACCAGTTCTTTATTCAAGTCGATTGCTCCTTCCAGATAATCCTGAGCCGGAGACGGAAATCCCGCCTTGATACCGGCATCCGCAAAAGGAAGAGGCAGTTCGCTCGACAAATCGGCAGAAAGTAGTTCTATCGTTAGCATTACTTCATCGTGTTTTATTTAGTAACTGACCATTTATTCAAGATACACCCAGACTCAAGACATGCCATACCGCCACCATATGACAGGCAGAACCGGCCAGAACAAAGAAATGGAAAATAGAATGGGCATATCGGATACGACGGAAAGAATAAAACACAGCTCCGGTAATATAACAGACTCCTTCTGCTATCATCCAGTAGCAGGCTGTTTCAGCTACGGCCAACAACGGACCGAAAGCGACTAAAATAGACAAGCCCATCACTATGAAACAAAGGGTTTCTATGTGGCTATGTTCTTCCATCTTACGAAAACTGACCGCCGTTCCGACAAGAGCACAGGTCCACACAAAAGCAAACAGTCCCCAGCCCCATGCACCTTCCTCGCGTAAAACCGTCAACGTAATCGGCGAATAGCTGCCCGCTATATGCCAGTATATGGCAGCATGATCCCATTGACGAAGCCTTTTCTTCAACGGATTATGATGACGCAAGGCATGATAAAGCGTTGATGTCAGATACGAACCGCCCATACCTGCCAGATAAAGCCAAACACCTAATGTTGCCCACTCGTCACCGTACTGATGGCAATACGCTAAAAAGCAGAAACAGACAATCAGTCCTAACGCGAATCCGGCAGCATGCGAGATTGAGTTTATCTGTTCTTCCTTCTTAGAATAGAACAGTCCGCTCCTATTTTTCTTTACCGTTGTCTCCACCTGATGAATCAATGAAGGTATGAATTACTCATACCGGTTCCAACTGACAATCTTATCCAGTTCTTTCCGAACCTTTTTCCGGTCGGGTTGCGTTGAATAGCCCAACACGACATCCAGTAACACACGCTTGCCGGAAGGAATTCCTAACAGCTTGCGTACTTTATCCTCGTCAAACCATCCCATGATACAACTGCCCAACCCTTCGTCTTCGGCCGCTAAGACCAGATGTGCGGCAGCAATTCCAACATCGATGTGAGCAAAGTTCTTATCCTTCAGCCAGGCTCCGAAACCGGCGCTCAGGTTAGGTTTCTCTTCTACCACTACGATATGTACCGGCGCCTGCTTCGAGAAATGGTTTATACCCAATATCTTGCTCGCCACGGCATCCGCCAGTTTATTCTTCGTCTCCGGATCGTCCACTACGATAAAATGCCAGGGCTGTGAATTGCAGGCCGAAGGAGCCAGACGGACTGTCTCCAAGATCCGCTGGATTTTTTCCTTCTCGACCGGACGGTCCGGATCGAAAGCCCGGTCGCTTTGCCGCCGGGCCACCAAATCAAAGAACGTCGTCATCTCCAGATTATTTATATTGCATCATCTTGCTGATATATTTTCCCACGATATCAAATTCGAGGTTCACTACCGTTCCCTTCTCGATCTGGCAGAAGTTCGTATGATCGTGCGTATAAGGAATAATCGCTACCTGGAAGCTGTTATCCTGCGAATTGCATACAGTCAGACTGACACCGTTTACGCATACCGAACCTTTTTCGACCGTCACGTACCCTTTCTGTGCCATTGCCTTGTCGAATTTATATTCGAACGTATAATACCAGCTACCGTCTGCTTCTTCCACATTCGTACAAACAGCCGTCTGATCTACATGTCCCTGGACGATATGTCCGTCCAGTCGGCCGTTCATCAGCATGCTTCGTTCCAGATTTACCAGACTGCCCGGCACCAGATGCCCTAAGTTCGAACGATCCAATGTTTCCTGAATAGCCGTTACCGTATAAGTTTTATCGGTCTTCTTCACGACAGTCAAGCACACACCATTGTGAGCCACGCTCTGGTCGATCTTCAATTCATTCACAAACGAACATTCCATCGTAATATGAATGTTGCCTTTATCTTTTTCTATCGCTACCACCTTGGCAGCTTCTTCTACAATTCCTGAAAACATAATGATTTGGATTTTTAGAGTTTCGATGTGCGAAGATACGGAAAATTATCCGATCCCATCCGGATTCTTCGTTCCGTTTTCATTCTAAAGAGTTCTCTTTCCCACAAAAACAAGGCAGAGCGCTGAGCCATTTCTTTTTATTTTGTACCTTTGTTCGCATAATTCTAATTACTAATCAATAATTCAAGAAGATGATGATGAAACGCCTATTGACAAGTTTGCTGATAGCCATGATGGCTTTGTCTGTTCCTTTCGCAGAGGCAAAGGCGCAGGAGGAGAAGGAAATTCTGGTGCAGATCGACACCGACATGGGGAAGATCAAGGTGAAATTGTATAATGATACGCCTTTGCATCGGGATAATTTTATCAAGAATGTGAAGGATAACCTGTACAATGGCCTGTTATTCCACCGCGTGATCAAGCAATTCATGATTCAGGCAGGCGATATTAACTCGAAGGATGCACCGGCAGACAAACATTTGGGTGACGGTGATCCGGATTATACAGTTCCGGCCGAGATTGTTTATCCAAAGCATTTCCATAAGGCAGGTGCTTTGTGTGCTGCCCGGACAAGCGATGATGTAAATCCGGAACGAGCATCTTCGGCTTCGCAGTTCTATATTGTGACCGGGAAATTCTTTACTGAGATGGAACTGGACAAGATGGAGAAGGAACAGAACAAGAAGTTTACAGCCGAACAACGCGAGGCTTATATGCTGGAAGGCGGACGTCCGGACCTCGACGATAAATACACGGTATTTGGTGAAGTCGTAAGTGGCATGAAGACGGTATTCAAGATTCAGATGGTTGAGACCAATACGGAAGACCGTCCGCTCAAGAATATAAAGATTAAATCAATGAAAATAGTAGAGAAATAAAGAGAATGGAAAATCAAATGAACGAAACGCAAGTGCTGATGCACACCTCGATGGGTGACATCCAGTTGAAATTATACAATGAAACACCCAAGCACCGGGATAATTTTATCCAGCTGGTAAAAGACGGTACGTACAACGGATTGTTGTTTCACCGCGTCATCAAGGATTTTATGATTCAGGGTGGTGATGTAACTTCGAAGAATGCGCCGATGAACAAATCTTTAGGCGCCGGCGATTTGGGTTATACGGTTCCGGCAGAATTCAATTATCCGAAATACTTCCATAAGAAAGGTGCTCTGTGTGCTGCCCGTACCGGCGATGAAGTGAATCCGGAGCGTGCCTCATCGGCTTCACAGTTTTATATCGTAACCGGTAAAAAGTACTCGGAAGCAGAATTGAACCAGATGGAAAAGCAGTTGGAAAACCGGCTGAAGCAATCTATCTTCGCTCGCTTGCAGGCCGAAAACAAACCGAAAATCATGGAATATTACCGGAGTGGCAATAAGGAAGAACTGGCCATCTTGCGTGATACGTTGATCGGAAAAACAGAACTGGAAGCCGAAAAGCGGAAAGACGAAACCAAACTCCCGAAAGAATTGCGCGAAATCTATAAGACGGAAGGCGGCGTTCCATTCCTGGATAACCAATATACCGTTTACGGTGAAGTGGTAAAAGGAATTGAAGTGGTTGAAGCCATTCAAAACGTAAAAACAAACAAACAAGACCGCCCGACAGAGAACGTGGTAATTACATCCGTTGAACTAATCGGTTAATTCCGTCTGATGAATCATTATAAAGAGACTATACGCCTGGGTGTCCCAATTATGCTGGGACAGCTGGGCATTATTATTGTAGGCTTTGCCGACAATATCATGGTGGGCCACCACAGTACGCAGGAACTAGCGGCAGCTTCGTTTGTGAATAACTTCTTCAACCTGGCTTTCATTTTCGGAATGGGCTTTTCCTACGGACTGACCCCCATTGTCGGTCGCCTGTTTGCCCAGAAACAATACGCCGAAGTAGGCGCTACGCTGAAGAACAGTCTGGCGATCAACTTCATCGTCGGTATCCTGTTAAGCCTTTGCATGCTGTTTCTGCTCTTCAACCTCGACTGGCTAAACCAGCCGAAAGAGCTGTATCCGTATATCATTCCGTATTATATTCTGCAACTCTTCTCGGTTGTTTTCACCATGCTGTTCAATTCGTTCAAGCAGTTCAGCGACGGAACGACTGATACGCTGACTCCGATGTATGTCATGCTGAGTGCCAATGTCCTCAATATTGTCGGGAATTATTTTCTTATCTACGGTCATGGTGGATTTCCGGAACTGGGATTGACGGGTGCCGGTATATCAACGCTTTTCAGCCGTATCCTGACATTGGTTGCTTTCTGCTGGCTCTTTTGTAAAAGGAAGAAATATACCGAGTACCTTCAAGGTTTCAGACAAAGCGTCATCAACCGGGAAAGTATCCGGAATCTGGTACGGTTGGGTTTGCCGGTCGGTTTCCAAATGGGTGTAGAGACGGGATCTTTCAGTCTGAGTGTCATTATGATGGGCTGGATCGGCAGTACAGCGCTGGCAGCTTATCAGGTAGGAGGAGTTGTGACGACGTTAGGTTTTATGCTGTATTATGGCATCGGAGCGGCTGTTTCCATCCGGGTAAGCAATTTCAACGGAAGCCGGAATAATCAGGAAATACGCAAGGCGGCTCAGGCTGGCTTTGTGATTATCAACACATTCGCCCTGCTTTTCATCGCGTTTTTATTACTCTTCCGCACGCGCATCGGCTATTTATTTACCCCGGAAGAAGAAGTCGTAAAGTTGGTAGCTCTCTTCTGCTGGCCCATGATGCTCTATCAGTTCGGCGACGGTTTGCAGATTCTATTCGCCAATGCCTTGCGCGGACTGACGGATGTCAAATATATGGCCAAGATGGCATTGGTGTGTCACTTCGGACTCGCCTTACCGATCGGTTACATCTGTGGCTTTATCCTCCATTTAGGAGCATTGGGTGTCTGGTTCGGTTTTCCGGTAAGCCTGACAACTTTAGGTTTATGTTTAGGAAGACGCTTTCTTCTCCTGACACGCTCACAACCGAATAAAACAACAGAGACGCTTTAACGCGTCTCTGCCTATTAAAATTTCTTGGTTCGGATATGACAATAAGGTTCTCCGCCTGTCTTGTCATAATAATGCTGATGATACTCCTCTCCTTCCCAGAAAGTAGAAGCCGGCGTAAGGCGTGTATTCACTTCATAGCCTTTTGACCGCAGCAAGGCAATCACTTCTTCGCCCTGTTTCTTCTGCTCTTCATTCAGATAAAAGATTTCACTCCGGTATTGCGGACCAATGTCCGGGCCTTGTCCGTCGGTTTGTGCCGGATCGTGAATCTCAAAGAATAACTTACATAAGTCGGTATAGGATGTCTGGTCGGCATCAAACACCACCTTCGTCACTTCGGCATGACCCGTTGTATGCGCTTTTACTTCCTGATAAGTAGGATGTTCCTTATCTCCGCCCATATAACCGACAACCGAATCAATGACTCCTTTGGCATGTTCAAACTGATATTGTGCGCCCCAAAAGCAGCCGCACGCAAATATTGCAGTCTCCTGTTTCATCGTTTCCTCCTTTTTTATCGGACCCAAATGTACAAAAAAATCTAACAGCACCAAGCAGATGCCTTTATATCCTGTGATGTTGATTACTTTTGCAGCGCTGTTTTCAATGCGAACTATCATGTCTGTAAGCAAATTTCACCCCTTTCAATCCCCGACCGACAGTATAGAACTGCCGGAAGTGTTTACCAATCCGTTCCATTATACCCCGCATCCACTTTGTCTTTTGGCGACAAAAGAAGTACAAGCCTATCTGGAAACACGGGGCGACTGGCGGGAAGAACTGGAGAAAGGGAAAATGTTTGGCGTGCTGGTTGTACGGAAACCAACGGGAGAAATCGGTTTCTTAGCGGCTTTCTCCGGGAATCTGGCCCATTCCAACAACCACGAATATTTTGTTCCGCCGGTCTATGACTTATTGCAACCCGACGGATTCTTCAAGATCGAAGAAGAACAGATTACGGCTATCAACCATGAACTCGACGCGATGCAGCATAATCCGGCTTATTTGTCGTGGAAAGAGGAACTGCAACAACAGCAGACTGCCGCAGCGCAGGCATTACAAACCGCCAAAATCTTCTTGAAAACAGAAAAAGAACGGCGGGCACGACTCCGCGAAACAGGTCTGACTGCCGACGAAGATGCCCGGCTCATTCAGGAGAGTCAGTTCCAAAAGGCAGAATATAAACGGCTGGAACGAAAATGGAAAGCCGAGCTCACCCAACTGGAAACGCGTATTCAGGAGTATGAAAAGCAGATCCAACAACGGAAGCAAGAACGGAAGAAACGGTCGGCAGCCCTTCAGCTCCGGCTTTTCGCGCAGTTTAATCTGTTAAATGCCCGAGGAGAGACAAAAGACCTTTGTGAAATCTTTGCACCGACAGCCCAGCAAGTTCCTCCCGCCGGAGCAGGCGAATGTGCTGCACCCAAATTACTGCAATATGCCTATTTGAATCAGCTTCGTCCGATTGCGATGGCTGAATTCTGGTGGGGCAATTCTCCGAAAACAGAAATACGCAGGCATGGTTACTTCTACCCAGCCTGCAAAGGGAAATGCGAACCGATCCTCAAGCACATGCTAATCGGCCTGCCTGTTGCCTTCCAATCGGTCCAGACCTCAGTTGCATCCGATATTTCTTTGGAGATTCTTTATGAAGACAATGACCTGCTGGTCGTCAACAAACCGGCGGGAATGTTGTCGGTTCCCGGAAAAGAAGCCAACTTTTCTGTCTACGACTGGGCACGAAAGCAATACCCCGAAGCCACCGGTCCGCTGATTGTTCACCGTCTGGATATGGCTACTTCCGGTCTGTTGCTGATTGCCAAGAAAAAAGAAGTTCACCAACATCTGCAAGCACAGTTTAAGAACCGGACCATCCGCAAACGATACATCGCCCGGCTCGACGGCATCGTCAGTTCTGATAAAGGAAGTATTACTCTGCCCCTCTGCCCCGATCCACTGGATCGTCCGCGGCAAATCGTCCATGAAACCTTAGGTAAACCCGCCATCACTACGTATGAAGTACTCCAAAGGAGTACCCATCAAACGTGGATAGCCTTCTATCCGCATACCGGACGTACGCACCAACTGCGCGTTCATGCCGCACATCCCGACGGTTTAAATGCCCCGATCGAAGGCGATACACTTTACGGCCGAGAATCCGACCGCCTGTATTTACACGCCGAACTCCTGGAGTTTGATCATCCCACTACCGGGAAACGGATCCACATCGAAAAGCCGGCCGATTTTTATCCTACGGAGAAATAATCGTATTCTCATTATCCCGGAGCATAAAATTGCCTGTATTTTATATTTTTGACAGCTGTCAAAAAGTTTTTCCATATTAGTCGTAAAGCTTTAGCACAACTATGGTAAAGCTTTAGCACATCTGTCAAAAAAATTAAAAACAAATAGGACAGGGCTGACGCATTACAATCATTTTTTACTGGAATCTATT
>ULQU01027690.1_pt1 | contig 69850 bp, 49 predicted proteins | sample 1954841 | NCBI WGS metagenome assembly ULQU01 (sample SAMEA4835664, study PRJEB28245) | human gut metagenome | biome: gut microbiome; material: fecal sample | place: Denmark | collected 2008
TAGTTGACTTAAAATCTCTTTATAAATAAAAGGGGTTGACTTTAGTTTAACTTATTTATATACTGAGTTGACTTATATTTTTGTTAATCACTCAACAGGTTGTCTTTTCTTATTCATGAACAAAAAAGCAAAACAAATCCCGCAACACTATACCTTCAAGAAAATCCGTTGCTTATACATCACCCAAAGGATAAAAAAGACAATCGAAGCTTCACTAAAGACTATGAGAAGAGGATAAAAACTCCCCAAATATTGTTCAAAACCGAACAACAACGACTCGCCGATACAGTTGAAACGAATCGTTTCGGCCAGCATATAAGCTACGATCGAATTCATTCCATATACTTTCAACCATGTGATATGCTGACGATGCCCTTTGTAGTCAATCCAATAATAGAACAAGCCCATCAGCAAGAAACAATATCCGCTGCTGACAAACACCATCGAGCTCGTCCAAATCGTTTTAATCACCGGAAGTATTTCATTCCAGATCCAACCCAAAACAACCAAAGCAGCCCCAATACCCAGGAATAACTGTACCTTTTTCTTCTCGGCCAATTCATGACTTTTGGCAATATATCCGGCAAACATACCCGACATCACAGTAACCACAAAATTCAAGCTGCTTAAGATCCAGGTATAATAATAACCTTCAGCAAAGACAACAACTCCGTCTTTTACTTCCGCAGAATCACGGAACCGACCCATTACTGCCCGGTCAATCCATTCACATAAGTTTCCATCGGGTGTATAATCGCCACCGCCATATGAACCGACTTTGATAAATTGCATGGCGGCCCAATAAAGCAATAACAACGCAAAAGAAACTATGATTTGCGTACGCCGGGAAGTATACAAATAAAGAAGTGCCGACACCAGATAGCCGACAGCAATCGTCTGCAATGTATTCGTATAAAAATAGATATGAGACGGATCCAACGCACGCAGGTTTCCTTGTACGATCATACCGAACAACCAGAGCAGTAAAACACGTTTCACCAGACGACGGATCAAAGGCTGTTTGTCCGGATCTTTTTTATAACGGGAATAAGCAAACGGGATCGTAATTCCCGACATAAAAAGGAACAAAGGCATAATTAAATCCCAAGGAGAAAAGCCCGTCCAGGCCTGATGTTGAAACAACCATTCGCAAGAATTCAACCAGGGAATATCTGCCGCCCGAATAAACGAACGAATTAACGGACCAAAAGCTACCAAGAAAAATAAGTCCAAGCCTCGAAGCGCATCCAACGATTCCAACCGTTTCGGTAATGTCTGTTTTTCCATGAGAAATAAGATTTATAAGTATTCAATAATTATAGCATAGTCTTGATACAAGGAATAAATGGCTCCCAAAAACGAATCCGGCTTTTATGCATAAAGCCATGACATCCCATCGGAAGCTGTTTATGATTCAGATAATGACAGACTTTCGGTTTCAAATCATAGGCAAACTGTAAAGCCTCTTCTACGGTCGGATACTTTAATTCTTTAGGGATCAACGCCCAGAATATATCTTCGTTATAAAGTCCATCTTCAGGTTTCGACAAGAAATAGGCGATTTCAGAAGCATACGACCGACATGCCACCTTGAAAGTTTCTACTTTACGCAAACATAATCCGCCATTACCAATCTTTCCATACATCTGCGAACGGATAATCCGCTTGGATGCAAACAAGTATTTCTTCAGTTGCAGAAACTGTTTGAAAGGAAAGTAATTATAACGAGGTCTTGTAGGCCAAGGAGCCGCTACCAAATCGTAACCAGTCTCACACCAACGCAATACCTCATCACGGAAAATCCAAGCATCCAGATGACAAATAAGGATATAAGTCGTATCGCCAAACAAATCATAAAAGGATTCAGACATCATCATCCGGTTATATCCTGCAATTCCATTTTTTGTACCGAGCCATTCAGAGGACACATTCATAATCTCGGCTTGTGGATAAAGAACCGTTAAGTCATGAAGATCCACATCTTCCGGCTTCAACCAAACGATAGGATAAGCAGCTAATACCTGCATCGTATTAGCTAACGACGCCTGTTCCCAATCTTTCAGTTCAGCCCGATAAATCGGTATCACAACTTTTACCTGACATATATCCTTCTGCATATCTAAATAGAATGAAAATTCACTACTCCAATAACAAAAAAAGCGACCCTTTTACAGAATCGCCTACATACTATATAAGAATATTAAAGAAAGTGACTCGGGTGGGATTCAAACCCACGACCTTCAGAACCGGAATCTGACGCTCTATTCAGCTAAGCTACCGAGCCAAAGACTGCGCAAAAGTATAAAGAATAAATGGAGAAAACAAATTATCCGAAGATATTTTTATAAAATTGATATTTTGAAAGATCATAAACAGAATATACTATCATTTTGCAATAAAATATGCGAATACTATTGATAATTTCACATTAATCATTACCTTTGCTGCACATCATAAAAATTACAGATACTTAAAACGTATAAAATATGAGTTATTTAATCAAACCGGCAAAATATAAAGCAATCTTAAATTTGCCTCAAACAGAAATGGGGATTAAGGTAATTAAGGAGTTTTTCCAGCAAAACCTTTCCTCAGAACTGCGCCTGCGTCGTGTGACTGCACCGTTGTTCGTTCTGAAAGGCATGGGTATTAATGATGACTTGAACGGTGTTGAACGGGCTGTTACTTTTCCCATCAAAGATTTGGGTGACGCAAAAGCTGAAATCGTTCATTCATTGGCAAAGTGGAAAAGACTGACCTTGGCAGATTATCACATCGAAGAAGGATATGGTATTTATACAGATATGAATGCCATCCGTTCTGACGAAGAACTGGGTAACCTGCATTCTTTGTATGTCGACCAATGGGATTGGGAACGGGTTATGAAGCCAGAAGAACGTAACATCGACTTCCTGAAAGAAATTGTTGAACGGATCTATGCGGCTATGGTTCGTACTGAATACCTCGTTTACGAGATGTTTACGGATATTAAACCTGTTCTTCCGCAGAAAATTCATTTCATCTATGCCGAGGATCTTTTGCAAAAATATCCTACCTTTACGCCTAAAGAACGCGAAGATGCTATTACGAAAGAATATGGAGCGGTCTTTATCATCGGTATCGGTTCCAAATTAAGTAATGGCGAAAAGCACGACGGACGTGCTCCTGACTACGATGACTGGTCGACCGTATCTGCGGATGGACATGTCGGACTAAACGGTGATTTGCTGGTATGGGACGAGGTGTTAAACCGCGCGCTTGAACTTTCATCAATGGGTATTCGCGTCAATAAAGAAGCATTGCTCCGACAATTGGCATTGACAGGTACAGAAGACCGGAAGAATTTGTTCTTCCATCAGCGTCTGCTTAACGGAGAATTACCACAGAGCATCGGTGGTGGTATCGGACAAAGCCGCCTTTGTATGTTCTATCTCCGCAAAGCTCACATCGGAGAAATCCAGGCAAGTATCTGGCCGGAAGACATGCGTCGGGAAGCTCGCGAGGCAGGTATCAACTTAATTTAATAGAAGTCAGTGTTGGAAGCCAGGTCGTTTCCGGCTCCTGACTTCCATCAACGACAAATATGGATGTAAAGATTGAACAAAGCTGGAAAGAACAACTGGCCGACGAATTCGAGAAGCCTTACTTCAAAACATTGACGGATTTCGTCCGCCAAGAGTATAAAACTACCCAAGTCTATCCACCCGGACCCTATATTTTCAATGCTTTTCAACATTGCCCGTTCGACCGTGTGAAAGTGGTTATCCTAGGACAAGACCCATATCATGAGCCAGGACAAGCTCACGGACTTTGCTTTTCTGTACAAGACGGTGTGCCTTATCCGCCTTCTCTCGTGAATATCTTCAAGGAAATTGAGAGTGATTTAGGCAAACCCATGCCGGCCAGCGGCAATTTGCTCCGATGGGCTGATCAGGGCGTACTGTTGCTTAATGCCACACTTACCGTCAGAGCACATCAAGCCGGATCACATCAGAACAAAGGATGGGAAACTTTTACCGACGCGGTTATCCACAAACTGGCAGAATCTCGCCATCATTTGGTTTATATTCTGTGGGGATCGTATGCACAAAAGAAAGGAGCTTTCATTGACAGCAGCCGTAACTTGGTCTTGAAATCGGCACATCCGTCACCTCTTTCTGCCTATCGGGGATTCTTCGGGAACAAACATTTCAGCAAAGCTAACGATTATCTGATTGCAACAGGACAAGAACCGATAGACTGGTAAACTGATTATTTTACCAATCATACCTTCAGTGAAGGTTAGCCTTAATACCACTGCTGACCTTCACGATAACTGCTGCTCTGATTGTACTTCAAGTCTTTCAGCAACGATGAGCTGACGGCAACAGAAAAGGTATATGACTTGTACGGACCTATCGGAATAAAGCTGGCCGTCATCTGGAAACAGTGCATGTTTCGGGTAATATTACAAGTCATATAAGATACCTTATGTGTATCAAAATCGTAAGTCGCATTGAAGTTAAAGCTCCAGTTCTTGGTAGGCTGGATATTACCATTGAAGCTCAAAGCATGAGTCAAAGCATACTTATACTCCATCTTTTTAGGATCGAATTCGTTACTGTATCCCAAACTCATACTATAATTGAACGACAAACTCCAAGGTACTTTGGCCATATAATAACCATCTGCGTCATATTCTCCATCTTCTTTCTTCTTGCCCAATAGACGCGAACTCTTTTTCTCTCCGTCTTCCGGATCGTTCATATCCGCATTGTCCGCATTCGATTCAGCACCGGTGGCATCTCCTTCGCCCTTTTTCTTCGAATCGTCACCACCTCCAAACCATTTCTTGAAGGTATCATTATTAAAGGTATAAGAGAAGCTGGTTCCGGTCTGCTTCAATCGCCCGATTCCCTTACCGGCTTGCCAACGTGGAATATCTACTTTGTATGCACGACCGGTTTGTTCATTATATTTATAGGTATAAGTATCGAATGTTCCGTTCAGGTTCAAAGTATAGTTTTTCGAAAGCTTCAGACGCAGACCAACCGACAAATCACTCCATTTGAAAGAATCGGCTACCATGTTATAGCTCATTCCCAACGATAATTTATCAATCAGACTGATCTTCTTGAAACCGGTCGAATCCTTATCCGAACGGACTTTCATTTCCAAGTTGTTATTGATTGAGAAGTTGACCGACCCAGATTTTCCCGACGATGGCGGAGAGAAGATCTGATTAGCAAACGGAGAATATTGTACATGCACGTCTTCTCCCTGAGCGTTGGTATATACATAGTCCTGCCAGAATCCAAATTTAGAATCACCAAAGTCTGGGCGGGCACTCAAACTGATGGAAGGTTCGAAACGGTGACGTATCATTTCGATCTTCTTACCTCCGAAGAAAGGAAGCGGCTTGAAGAAACCATACAACGTAGTAGATGCCGAAATCGAAGCGTCATATTCGTAGGTACGATAAAAACCGTACGTCGTATCGACCGGAGCCATGGCCTTTTTCTGCATATCATACGCCTGTTCCACCTTGTGTGTGTACCAGTTCTCACTATAATTGAACGAAGGCGAGATATTCAAATACTTGAAAAGCGTAAACGTTGCACTGACCGGAATCTTGTGTTGCATGGCATTATTCCAGTCTCTGATCAAGTTCGACTTAAACAAAAGATTCTCTTTCGTATTGATACTGTTCCGCAAATATCCGGTATATGACATAGAAATCTTCTCATACCAACGTTCTTTTCCCACAGCATGTTTCCGCTTGAAAGGATAAATACGGCTTAAAGTGAAAGTCACATCCGGCAGAGTCACCGAGATAGAAGAGTCACGTGAGGTCTGGTTGATAGACATCGTAGCCGAAATAGATAAAGGATTATTGGGGAAACGCTGGGTGATGTTCACGCTTGAGCTCTTGGTATTGCTCGTCGCATTCGGATTATACAATCCCATCATCTGGTTGCGGTCATAGCTACTGGTCGAGAAATTGACACTCGCCGAGAAGGATCGGTAAGGATTCGCCTTGGCATCCTGCGAATGCGTCCAGGTAATTTTGAAGTCTTTCGACTTGCTATAATCCGGCAAGCCCTTATCGCCATATTTGGAAACCAGATAGGAAGCCAGGAAACTACCTGAATACTTATACCGCTTCCGATAATTAGACTTGGCAGACAATCCCCACGAACCTTTCGTATAAATCTCACCCGTCAGGGCCAAATCCATATAATCACTCAAGGCAAAATAGTATCCACCGTCCCGCAAATAGAAACCACGGGCCGATTCATCTCCGAAAGTCGGCATCAAAATACCTGAAGAATAGGTATCCGAGAAAGGGAAAAAGCAAAAAGGAAGTCCCAACGGATAGATCGGAACATCCTCGAACACCAAATAAACCGGACCGGTTACAATATTCTTTTTCGGACGAACCTTAGCCTTCGTCATCTGGATATAGAAATGCGGATGCTCATGTTCATCACAAGTTGTATATTTTCCGCCCACCATATTCAAGGCATCCGTTTCGGTTTTCTTGGTCTTTCCGGCTGTTACGTAGCCTTCACCCTGCTGGGTAATAACGTCTGTGATATAACCTTTCTTCGACTTGAAGTTATAACGCATCGTCTTCGATTCATACTGGTCACTCCCATCGATAAACAAAGGATAACCAAACTCATCCCCTACCGAGTCAAGTCCGAACTTGGCATATACCAAGCTACTGTCCATGTTCATCTCAATATTTTCGGCCTGCAACTGAATCTGTTGGTACTTTACATCACCTTCACCAAACAGATAAGCCATATTACCTGCCGTCATCACAATCGAATCTTTCGCTTTATAATCGACTGGTGCCTCCAGGCCTGCCTTTTTCGTCGAATCGGCCGGAGCAATAGAATCCTGTGCTACCGAATCAACCCGCAAGGTCGTATCGGCAACTGCCTGATCTGACGTATAAGAAGGAGAAGTCTTTCGTTGGGCAAACAAGCCCCAGCTTCCTAAGATATAGACAAATAGGGTTAATAGAACTCTATATTTCATTCACGTTAAAATTCACCGTAATCAATTACAGGTGGCAAAGGTATAATAAAATACGGAGCGAAGCCCAATTATTCCCCTAAAAAGAGTTTACACCATGTGTCAAATTGTGAAACAGTCTCTTCCCCATACTTAGAAAGACTCTTATGAATCTTCTCGGGCGATTTCTCTTTATCCAATTTCGTCTTACTGAAAAACTTGTCGGCAAAGCAAATAATCTGTTCTTCCCACGAAACCGGACGCATATCCCGATGCGGAACCGGCAAGTTCTGTTCTTCGATCATTTTCAGGGAAAGTCCGGTCCCGGTATGCCGCTCACACACCAACGCATGCCTTGGATATCCTTCAGCCCTCATTAAATCTGCCCCCAAATATCCATGACAAATATACGGAGCCTCACCATGACAGTCGATACCATCGGCGTCACATTTAAAGATTCCTATATCATGCAACATAGCAGCCTCTTCAATGAAAGTCAAATCCAAATTCAATTCCGGATGACGACGGGCAATTTCCAATGCCTTGTCAGCCACACTCCTACTATGTACCGTTAATATATGGTATGCTTCCGAGCTCTCCGGATAATATTTCTTGATAATGTCTAACGGATTCATAAGCAACAATTATTCCATTTCTTTCATAAAATACCACAAAGATATGCATTCATCTGCATATAAAGACACGCCACATTATCTATTTTCTTACCCAATATTCATATAAACCCTTTTTCAACTAATTAATTCACCAATGTGAATTAATCAATTTACTAATGTGATGCAATCAATTTATATTGGTGAATTAATTACATCACTTAGGTGGATTGATTAAATAATAAAGTATATACATTAAATAAACGCTTACATTGATTTATAATCAAGTTTGATAAAATACACTTTCTGAATACAGATACAGTTTATCCCTTTGTCTATCCAAAGGTCATCAGAAAACATAAATCATACATTTATAACACACACAATCCTGTCTACACCCTCTCTACTAGAATATTCTCTAACAATGAAGTTAAGTACAACCCTTAATACTCTCAAATAAGTTGCAAAATAAGTATACTATCCATTAATCCAAGCTAAATATACCCTAGCAATATAATACCATATTCGTATATAACTCATATTACCAATAAGGATTATCTGCCAGAATTCTTAAAAACGCCCCTCCAGTTATCACAAAATCACAAATAAAATCCCCTTGATTAGAACAATTTAGGAAAACAATTTGCGATATTAAAAGAATAAACCTAATTTTGCACCCTAAAAATTGAATCGAATATTAATTAAATAAATCATTCAGAATGAACGTTTCTTTTATCAACAATGATTCTGTACGTGGAATCATCCGTTTAGAAATTGTAAAGTCTGACTATGCAGATAGCGTTGAAAAAAGCTTGCGCGGACTGCGTCAGAAAGTTAATATGCCGGGCTTCCGTAAAGGAATGGTGCCTATGGGTATGGTTAAGAAGATGTATGGAAAACAGGCGTTACTGGAAGAAGTGAACAAGATCGTTTCAGAAAACCTGTTCAAGTATATCCGTGAAAATAATATCAAAGTATTGGGTGAACCGATGGCCAGCGAAGCTGAACCTTCTGTTGTTGATTTCGACAAGCAGGAAGATTTCGTATTCAACTTCGATGTTGCTTTGGCTCCTGCCATCAACATCAACCTGAGCAAAGATGATACGTTGACTTACTATCAGGTAAAGATCGACGACGAAATGCTGAATAAGCAAGTTGAAGCTTATACAGCTAACTTCGGTACTTATGAAAAGGTTGAAGAAGTTGAAGAAAAGGATTTAGTAAAAGGTACTGTTGCTGAATTGGAAAACGGTTCACCGAAAGAAGGTGGTATCGTTGTTGAAAACGCAGTTCTGATGCCTCAGTTCATTAAAGATGCTGACGAAAAGGCTAAATTCATCGGAGCAAAGAACAATTCCGTTATCGTATTCAACCCGAACAAGGCATTCGAAGGTGCTGAAGCTGAAATTGCCAACTTCTTACATGTTGACAAAGCTAAAGTTGCTGAATTAACTGGAGACTTCAGCTTCGAAATCACTGAAATCACTCGTCATAAGAACGCTGAATTGAATCAGGAATTATTCGACAAGGTATTCGGTGAAAATGTAGTAACAAGCGAAGAAGAATTCAAAGAAAAGATCAAAGAAGCTTTGGCTGAACAATTCACTCCGCAGAGCGACTACAAGTTCTTATTGGATGCACGCGAAGTTCTTGTACAGAAAGCTGGCGAATTGAAGTTTGCTGATGATATCTTGAAACGCTGGTTATTATTAGCAAGCGAAAAGAATACAGCTGAAAAGATCGAAAGCGAATTCTCTAACATCCTTAGCGATTTGACTTATCAGTTGATCAAAGAAAGCCTGGTTAAAGAAAACAACCTGAAACTGGAAGATGCAGACATCGAAGGCTTCGCTAAACGTGTTGCTAAAGCTCAGTTCGCTCAGTATGGTATGTTATCTATCCCTGAAGATGTTCTTGACAACTATTCAAAAGAAATGTTGAAAAACAAAGAAACAGTTCAGAATATTGTAGATCGTGCCATGGAAGAAAAACTGGCAGCTTGCTTGAAAGAAAAAGTAACAATCGATTTGAAAGAATTGACTGCAGAAGAGTTTGCTAAACTTTTTGAATAATGCAGTTCTTCCCTTTTGCAATAAAAGGGTTCATTAGAAAAGGATTTTTCCTGAAAATATTTTATCGGAGATACAAATAAATTGTTTCTTTCAGAAATTTATTTATAACTTTGTTTATCCGTTAAGTATAAAAAGGAGGAATCCTTTTTTCATGTGTTTTCTTCTCGGATTTATGATTAACAAAACTAGTATGGAAGATTTTAGAAAGTATGCAACTAAACATTTGGGAATGAGCGGAACGGCTCTTGATAGTTACATGAATATAACAAGCAGTTATATTTCACCGACCATTATAGAGGAACGTCAGCTTAATGTTGCCCAAATGGACGTTTTCTCTCGTTTGATGATGGACCGGATTATCTTTCTGGGAACTCAGATAGATGATTATACGGCCAATGTTATTCAAGCGCAATTATTGTATCTGGATTCAAGCGATCCGGGCAAAGATATTTCTATTTATATCAATTCACCGGGTGGCTCGGTATATGCAGGATATGGCATTTACGACACCATGCAATTCATCGGATCTGATGTCTCTACCATTTGTACAGGTATCGCAGCATCTATGGCATCCGTATTGCTGGTAGCTGGAACCAAAGGAAAACGTTTTGCCTTGAAACATTCAAGAGTCATGATCCATCAGCCATTAGGAGGCGTTCAAGGTCAAGCTTCTGATATCGAAATTACTGCTCGCGAAATATTGAAAGTCAAAAAGGAATTATATACCATCATTTCTGATCATTCAGGAAAACCTTTTGAAGAAGTAGAACGAGACAGTGACCGAGATTTTTGGATGACAGCACAGGAAGCCAAGGATTATGGCATGATTGATGAAATCTTAACTCGGAAATAAGTCCTTACCCAAATAAAGATTGTAAATTTACAGAAAAACTAAAAAAGAAAGATTATGGCCAAAGCAGGCGATACGTGTACGTTTTGTGGACGAAGCAGTCGTGATGTTGATTTAATGATCAACGGAATGTCTGGTTGCATTTGTAATGAATGCGCCACTCAAGCGTACGAAATTGTAAAAGAGCAGCTGGGTAAGAAAAAATCAAAACTGGATTTAGACCGAAAAGATTTACCCAAACCAGAAGATATTAAAACCTTCCTTGACCAATATATTATAGGTCAGGATGAAGCCAAACGTTATCTGGCAGTTTCAGTGTACAATCATTATAAACGACTGATGCAAGAAGAAACTTCGGATGACGTTGAAATTGAGAAATCGAACATCATTATGGTTGGTTCAACCGGTACTGGAAAAACATTACTGGCCCGAACCATTGCGAAATTATTACACGTGCCTTTTGCGATTGTTGACGCAACGGTTCTGACACAAGCCGGTTATGTGGGAGAAGATATCGAAAGTATCCTGACCCGCTTATTACAGGCAGCCGACTATGATGTAGAAGCAGCAGAACGCGGTATCGTCTTTATTGACGAGATCGACAAAATCGCTCGCAAAGGAGATAATCCATCCATTACACGTGATGTCAGCGGAGAAGGCGTACAACAAGGTTTATTGAAACTCTTGGAAGGTTCGATTGTGAATGTTCCACCTCAAGGAGGTAGAAAACATCCGGAGCAGAAAATGATTCCGGTTGATACCAAAAATATTTTATTCATCTGCGGTGGAGCTTTTGACGGTATTGAGAAGAAAATTGCCCAACGATTGAATACGCGAGTTGTAGGATATGCAGCAAGTAAGGATACGGCACAGGTTGATCGGAACAATATGTTGAAATACATCACGCCGACCGACTTGAAGTCTTTCGGTTTAATACCCGAAATCATTGGACGTTTGCCGATTTTGACCTATCTGAATCCATTAGACCGGGTAGCTCTGCGTAATATTCTTACAGAACCAAAGAACTCAATCATCAAACAATACATTAAATTGTTTGCAATGGATAACATTCAACTTTCGTTTGATGAAGACGTTTATGAATTCGTAGTAGATAAAGCTCTCGAATTCAAATTGGGAGCCAGAGGACTACGTTCAATTGTAGAAGCAATCATGATGGATGCCATGTACAGCATGCCATCAGAGAACAAGACAGAATTCCATGTAACATTGGAATATGCAAAAGAACAGTTTGCTAAATCAGATGTAAACCGATTGCAAATTGTAGGAGATAATTAAGAGTAAACCTATTTCTAATAATATTGAGTATGGCAAAAAAAGATAAATTGACAGAGGCATTGAAAAAGCATTTTGGTTTCGATACATTCAAGGGAAATCAGAAAGCGATTATAGAAAATGTACTGGCAGGTAATGATACGTTTGTATTGATGCCTACCGGAGGAGGTAAATCTTTGTGTTACCAGTTGCCCTCCTTGTTAATGGAAGGAACAGCTATTGTTGTTTCTCCCCTTATAGCCTTGATGAAGAATCAGGTAGATGCCATGCGTAATTTTAGTGAAGAAGACGGCGTTGCCCATTTTATCAATTCTTCATTAAGCAAATCTGCCATAGACCAAGTTAAAGAAGACATATTATCCGGTAAAACAAAGCTGCTATACGTAGCTCCTGAATCTTTGACCAAAGAAGAAAACGTAGAATTTCTTCGCCAGGTAAAGATTTCGTTTTACGCAGTCGATGAAGCTCATTGTATCTCTGAATGGGGACACGATTTCCGTCCTGAATACCGTCGGATTCGTCCGATCATCAACGAAATCGGTAAACGTCCGCTTATTGCTTTGACAGCAACAGCTACCCCTAAAGTACAACATGACATTCAGAAGAACTTGGGAATGACAGATGCAGCCGTATTCAAATCATCTTTCAACCGTGTCAATCTTTACTATGAAGTTCGCCCCAAAACAGCCAATGTGGACCGGGATATTATCAAGTTCATTAAATCGAACGAAGGAAAATCCGGAATCATTTATTGTCTGAGCCGTAAAAAAGTAGAAGAGTTTGCCGATATCCTAAAAGCTAATGGTATCAAAGCTTTACCATATCATGCAGGAATGGACTCACAAGTTCGGTCGGCTAATCAAGATGCTTTTTTGATGGAACAGGTTGATGTGATCGTAGCAACAATAGCTTTTGGTATGGGTATTGATAAACCGGATGTACGATATGTCATCCATTACGATATCCCCAAAAGTCTGGAAGGCTATTATCAGGAGACAGGGCGAGCCGGACGAGATGGAGGTGAAGGACATTGTTTGGCCTTTTATTCATATAAGGACCTGCAAAAACTGGAAAAGTTTATGCAAGGGAAACCTGTAGCCGAACAAGAAATAGGTAAGCAATTATTATTGGAAACAGCGGCATATGCAGAAACTTCTGTCTGCCGCAGAAAAGTATTGCTCCATTATTTTGGAGAAGAATATCCTGAAGATAATTGTGGTAATTGTGATAATTGTTTGAATCCGAAAAAACAAGTGGAAGCTAAAGAATTATTGGGTGCAGTACTGGAAGTCATCAGTACGCTGAAAGAGAAATTTAAAGCAGAATATATCGTCAACATGTTGGTAGGAAATGAAACTTCCGAAATTCAGTCATATAAACACAACGAATTGGAAGTATTCGGCTCTGGACAAGACGAAGATGAAAAGATTTGGAATGCAGTGATACGTCAGGCCCTGATTGCCGGTTATCTGGAAAAAGACATCGAGAACTATGGCCTGCTCAAAATCACACCAAAAGGTAAAGAGTTCATGAAGAAGCCAGTTTCTTTCAAGATTACCGAGGATCATGAGTTTGAAGAAGAAGAGGAAGAAATCCCAGTACGCGGAGGAGCATCTTGTGCTGTCGATCCTGTTCTTTATTCAATGATGAAAGATTTGAGAAAGAAATTATCCAAGCGGTTGGAAGTACCTCCTTTTGTTATCTTCCAGGATCCATCCTTGGAGGCAATGGCTACTACCTATCCGATCACACTGGAAGAATTACAGAACATACCGGGTGTAGGAGCAGGTAAAGCAAAACGCTACGGAGCTGAATTCATTGCACTAATCAAACGTCATGTGGAAGAAAACGAGATTGAACGACCAGAAGATTTGCGTGTCAAAACCGTTGCCAACAAATCCAAATTGAAAGTCTCAATCGTACAGAGCATTGACCGCAAAGTAGCTCTTGATGACATAGCCGTATCAAAAGGACTTGAGTTTGGTGAACTGCTGGATGAAGTGGAAGCTATCGTTTATTCAGGTACACGTATCAACATCGATTACTTCTTGAATGACGTTATGGATGAAGATCATATTGAAGATATTTATGAATATTTCAAGGATTCAGAAACCGATGATCTGGAAGAAGCAATTGAAGAATTAGGTGGAGATTACACGGAAGAAGAAATCCGCCTGGTACGTATCAAGTTCCTTTCTGAAATGGCAAATTGATGCTTCATTTGATAAAAAACACTAATTTAACGGACTGAAATACTATTTTGGTTATCAGTCCGTTTAATTACTGTATTTTTGTACGAGTAAAATTGTAGCATCAAAAAGATTCATTAATGAAAAAGTTTTTTGTATCAGCGTTACTTTTTGCGGTAGCAGTATCTGCCTATGCCAACTCGGCAAGCGATTCTGTTGCAATGACTGTCGCAGGCAAAGCGATCAGTATAGATGAGTTTCTGTTTACAGCTAAAAAGAATGGAGAAACAGATCTATCCAATAAAAAGAGTCTGGAGTCGTTCGTTGAATTATTCAAAATCTATAAATTAAAAGTTGCCGACGCCGAAGCTGAAGGTTTAGACAAAACCGAATCATTCAAAGAAGAACTAGATAAGTATAAAGCACAACTAACATCCGACTATCTGTCGGATCGCCCCGCAGAAGAAAAAGTTTTATCAGACGAATATACCCGTTTGAACGAAGTTCTTGATTTGACACATATTCTTTTCTTCTTGCCCCAAGAAACTGTTTCCAAAGATACTGTAGCCGTTTATCAACAAGCATTAGCAGCTTACCAACGGATTCAGAAAGGAGAAGATATTATGGCTGTGGGCGCAGAATTAGCGAAAAAAGATTCAGCCCACGTAGGTTACGAGCAGGTACGCAGTTTTTTCCCCATGCGTACGGTTAAAGCTTTCGAAGACTATGTTTACCAAATGCCTGAAGGAGCCGTTTCTATGCCTATCCGTACCAAATTCGGATTCCATATTGTCAAATTAAATCGTAGAATACCCAATCCGGGCAGACGCCAGGTTTCGCATATATTGATTCCTTTTGTTCAGGATTCCATTACCCGCACAGAAGAAGAGACCTATAAGCTAGCAGAAGAAGTTTATCAACTGGCTGTTTCCGGAAAAGACTTTGCCGAATTGGCGAAACAATATTCATCAGATAAAGGCTCTGCTCAAAAAGGAGGCAGACTGCCAGTCTTTGGATTGGGAGAAATGGTAGCAGAGTTTGAACAAGCAGCTTTTGCCATCAAGAATCCTGGAGATATTTCTAAACCGGTCAAAACTCGTTTCGGTTACCATATCATTAAACTGGAGAAGAATTTAGGAGTTCAACCGTTTGAGGAGATTAAAAAGTCATGGTACCGGCAAATGTCACAGGGAGAATGGAACTTCGCTCTCCACAAAAGCTTTGACGACCGCATGAAAAAAGAATACAATTTCGTATTCCATCCGGAAGCTTATGCGGAATTACAGGCTATTTGTAATGATTATTTCCCAACCAATCCGAAATTCTTTGAACAAGCCAAAGATTTAAACAAAGAACTGATGCGTATTGATACCATTAGCTTTGCCCAAAATGAGTTTGCGGCTTATATACAACAATATCCTTTCTCCGTAAAGACGTATGCAGGAGACTTCATGCAAGAAGTCTTAGATTTATGTATCCATGACATCCTGACGAACATGGAGCGTAAAAATCTGACCAGCAAATATCCGGAGTTTAAATTATTGCTGAATGAGTATCGAGATGGAACATTACTGTTTGCCATCAGTAATCAAAAGATTTGGAATAAGCCTGCCGAAGAACAAGCCAAATTGGAAGAAGACTGGATCAAAGAACTGAAAGAGAAATATCCAGTTGAAATCAATTGGAAAGCGTTGAAAAAGGCTGCTAAAAAATAAGCAATCATGAGAACAGAATTTTACATACTCTGTGGACTAATCGGATTGAGTAGTTGTACAAAGAATGCAACGACCCAACAAAAAGGTACGTTGGTAAAAGTCAACGAACGTACCTTAACCAAAGAGGATGTTTTATCTGTTCTTCCTAAAAATATTTCTTCTGCAGACAGTTTGCTGTGGGCAGAAAGCTATATCAAACAATGGGTAAAAGACAACTTGGTCTATGATGTTGCATTACAGAATTTAGGTGATGAGAATCGGGCTGAAATCGACCGTCTGGTAGATTCGTACCGACGTTCACTGGTTCGATACCGATATCAGGAACAACTGGTGCACGAACGGTTGTCTGCCAATATAACGGATGAAGAAAAACGAAATTTCTATGACGAAAATCAAGATCAGTTTGAATTAGATCACAGTCTGATAAAAGGTCTTTTCTTGAAGATTCCGATTGATGCACCAAATCTAGACGAAGTTAAGAAATGGTATCGGTCAACGTCAGAAGCCTCCATCGAGAAAATAGAAAAATACAGTGTTCAAAATGCTGTAGTTTATGATTATTTCTATGACAAATGGGTGAGCTTTGATGAGGTTTTTGTAAACATTCCTATCCAAGTACCCAATGAAAACGAGTTCTTGCGGACCCATTCGTTTGTTGAGACAGCTGATAGCAGCTACTGTTATTTACTGAATATCGAAGAATACGTAGCCAAAGGGAAAATCGCTCCGTTTGAATATGCCAGCACGCAAATATCAGACATGCTTGTGAATCAGCGGAAGGTTCAATTCCTAAAAAATTTTGAAGAAGAATTATATAATGATGCAATTCGGGGCGGAAATGTGGTTTTTAGCGCAGAAATGCCTTAATTTGCAAAAAAATAAAGGATGCTATAATGAAAAAGGTTTTACTTGCAGTTTTTTTGGCGAGCTTTTCATGGTTGACAAAGGCGCAGGATAATGTGATTGATGAAATTGTGTGGGTAGTTGGTGATGATGCCATCTTACGTTCGGACATTGAGGCTCAGCGTTTGTATCTGCTGAACGCCGGAGAACGTCTGGAGGGTGATCCTTATTGCTTTATCCCAGAGCAAATGGCCATTCAGAAGCTTTATCTGAATCAAGCTAAAATTGATAGTGTGGAAGTATCGGATGCGGATGTGATACGGATAGCCGACCAACAAATAAACCGATTCATCGCTTCAGTGGGTTCGAAAGAGAAATTAGAAGAATATTATAACAAAAAGATTTCGCAAATACGAGAAGAACAAATTAACATCATACGTGAACAACAGATTGTACAGGAAATGCAGAAGAAGTTGGTTGGTGAAATCAAATTGACTCCGGCTGATGTTCGTAAGTATTACAATCAGTTACCACAAGATAGTCTTCCAAACATTCCGATGACGGTCGAAGTACAAATCATCACGATCGAGCCGAAAATTCCATTTGAAGAAACAGATGCGATCAAGGCTCGCTTACGTGAATTTACCGAACAAATCAATTCCGGGAAGTTTGAATTTTCTACATTAGCCCGTATGTATTCGGAAGATCCAGTATCGGCAGCACGTGGTGGTGAATTGGGTTTTATGAGCAAGACAGAGTTAATGCCAGAGTTCGCCAATGTAGCTTTCAATTTGAAGGATTCCAAACATATCTCACAAATTGTAGAGACTGAATATGGTTACCACATCATCCAATTGATTGAAAAGCGTGGTGACCGTATCAACTGCCGTCATATCTTGTTGAAACCGGAAGTTTCTGAAAAAGAACTACTGAAAGCTACAACACGTATGGACTCTATCTATACGAATATTATGGACAAGAAATTCACTTTTGAGGAAGCTGCTACTTTCCTTTCTTACGACAAAGATACTCGTAATAACAAGGGATTGATGGTAAATTCCAAATACGAAAGCCAACATATGGGAACTCCTCGTTTTGAATTACACGAATTGCCACAGGAAGTGGGTCAGGTTGTCTATAATATGAAAGTGGGTGATATCTCCAAGCCATTCCGCATGATTACCAAATCGCAGAAAGAAGTGATCGCAATCGTCAAACTGCGGGCCCGCACAGAAGCGCATAAAGCCAATTTGGCGGACGACTATCAGGCTTTGAAAGCCATTGTAGAAAACAAGAAAAGGGAAGAATTGCTGAACGACTGGATTCGTAAACAGCAAAAAACTACATACGTACGCATCAGTGAAGGATGGCGTAACTGTGACTTCCGTTTTCCAGGTTGGGTAAAAGAATGAAACTGACAAACATATTCCTATATATATTTTTCTTATGTTCTTGCTCTTGGACGCTTATGGCCCAAGAGCAAGATTCTGTTTCTGTCAAGAAGACAAAAGTCTATCTGGAACATGCCAATACATTATCGTTCGATCAAGATATTAAACCGGATGCACAGATTCTGGTAGGTAACGTGTGTTTTCGGCATGACAGTTCGTACATGTATTGCGATAGTGCCTACTTTTACGAAGCTAGTAATTCGTTGGAGGCATTCAGCAACGTACGAATGGAACAAGGCGATACGCTGTTTGTCTATGGGCAATACTTGTATTATGACGGGAATACCCAGATCGCCCGGTTGCGTGACTTGGTCCGCATGGAAAACCGACAAGTGACATTATTCACCGATAGCCTTAACTACGAACGAATACCCAATATCGGTTATTATTTTGAGGGAGGAATGATTGTCGATTCACTGAACCAGCTTTCTTCGTTTTACGGACAATACAGTCCAGCTACCAAACTGGCTATTTTCAATGACAGTGTCCGATTGGAGAATCCTAATTTTACCCTCTATTCCGATACCCTGCATTATAATACCGAATCCAAGATTTCCACGATATTAGGACCTTCGGTTATCGTCTCGGATAGTGGTACGATTCATTCATCCAAAGGCTGGTACGACACGGTACATAATACATCAATGTTACTCGACCGATCGGAGATAGTTTCGGGTAATCGTTTCCTGACGGGCGATTCGATCGCTTACGACCGGGAACAAGGTTTTGGCGAGGTATTTGGTAATATGTGTATCCGCGATACGCTGCAGAAGATTATGCTTTTGGGTGATTATGGCTACTACAACGAGAAGACTGGCTTTGCTTTTGCTACCGATAGCGCCCGTTGCCTGGAGTATTCGCAGGGCGATACCCTCTACTTGCATGCGGATACGTTGCAAATGACAACAATCGACTCGACCTACCGCGAGGTAAAAGCCTACTACGGTGTGCGTTTCTACCGGACTGACGTCCAGGGTGTGTGCGATTCGATGCAGTTCAATTCGCGCGACTCCATCTTATATATGTATAACGACCCGATCCTGTGGAACGAGCAATACCAGCTCTATGGAGATACCATCCTGATTTATATGGCAGACAGTACAATTGATCATGCTCACGTGCAACAGTTTGCCTTTGCTATCCAACAAGTAGATACGGGTTATTACAATCAATTGAAAGGAAATGACCTGAAGGCTTATTTCAACGGACAGGCAGTTCGGCAGATAGATGTGGCAGGAAATGCCGAATCCATCTTCTACCCTATCGAAAAAGATGGTAGTATGGTAGGATTAAATGCCACGAAAAGTGGTTACCTCACGATCTGGTTGAAAGATAACAAACTCGACAAGCTGAAGATCTGGCCGAATCCGCAAGGAACCATGACGCCGATACCCGACTTAAAACCCGACCAAAAAGAGCTGAAGGATTTCTTCTGGTATGATTATCTGCGCCCCACCAGCAAAGATGATATCTACGAAGTACGGAAGAAGAAGGTACAAGATGCGCCCAAGCGTAGTAATAAGTTTGTGCATGAGTAAAGAGGTGAATCTATGGACCAAAAAGTAAACGATTCAGAGCTGAAGCATAACAGCCGAACGCCGGTACGTTTCCGCGTTGTGCAAAGTAACCTGCCCAGACAGGAAGATACGTATTCCGCCACCGTGATACGCCGAGATACGCTCACCATCGACGACCTGATTCGTCGTATCATGGGTAAACGATCGGAATTGCGTCCCGAAACCCTTCGGACGGTTTTCAGCCTGATCAAAAACGAACTGTACGAGGCACTCGAAGACGGCTACAACGTAGATTTCGAGTTCGGCCGCGTGGATGTCACCCTTGGCGGCGCGTTTGTCCATCCCTCCGACCGCTACGATGCCGACATCCACTTGTTGCAACCCCGTTTGAACCCTTCGCCGCTGATGAAACAGCGTGTTGCCCGCCTGAAAGGGATCAACGACACCTACAACTCCTCGCGCAACGGCCTCCAGCTGGAGTACATCACCGATGCCAGCCTCCCGATCCCGTCCGGCGAAGCAGGCAACCGCAACGTCATCCCGACCAACTTCAAAGGGATGTTGTCCATCTATGGCCGCTACATCCGCATCAGTGGAGACGATCCGGCCAACGGCCTCGCCTTCCATTGCCAGGAGACGGGCGAAACCCATACCGTCCGCCCCGACGAATTGCTATACAATACCGCCTCGCGCCTCATCGTCTGCCCCACCTTCCCCCTCACCGAAGGCACCTGGACTCTGACGGTCACCACGCAGTATTCAAGGAACCGCCACCTCACCCAAGTTCCCCGGAAGGCAACCCTTCGCTTTCAAGTCATCGCCCCTATGCAGGAATGAAGAGCTTACAGATAAAGCCCCTCGCTCCTTACCTTTTCATCTCCTTTCACCTTACCTATCGCATGCTAACCACCCACGTGTAACGCACCGCGCGTCTCACCTAAAACGCACCATACGTCTTAACTAAAGCGCAAAGCGCGCTTCACCTAGATGGCGGACACGAGATAGATAAGGTGAAACCCCTTTTCCTGTATTATAAAGGAAGACCATGCTTATAAAGAGATACTATTTTCATAGGACGGATGAGGATTTATAAATAGAAATCCGTATATTTGTCCGAGTTCTAAGTATCCACACATACAAAAGGCCACTTGGAAGTAAAAACTAAATGAAAGAGAGCGTTTGCTTGAAGATTTGTCTTTCCTCTTCAAACTTCAAGACTTTGAGTTGTAGCAGAGTAAAAGCCTGAAATGAAAGATAAGTCACAAGTACAGTCCCTACGCTTTCAACATATTATTAATTGCTTATGGAAGGGACTGGTAAGCACCACAAAAATCATATCTTATGAGAAACATTTTACTAATGATCGCGTTTAGTGTAGTAACAATGGGTAGCTATGCGCAAATGAATGAGGGGACAATGAGTAGTACTCTTTCGGGTTCGCTAAAACAGGGAGGTATCATGAGTGAAACCACGACTTCGTTAAGAGCCGAAGAAGATGATTGGATGAACCACCCAGCAGAATCATACGCAGGAGGAACCGGAACAGAAGCCGACCCCTACCTAATTGAAACGCCAGAACAGTTAGTCAAACTTGCCCATGATGCGACAGGACCAACTTTAGAACCTGGAGAAGCTTGGCCCAAACTTCTAGAAGGCTTCTATTTCAAACAGATTGCAGATATTGATTTATCAGAACATTCATGCAATAGATTTGTAATCGGTTTAAATGGATGGTTTGCGGGAACGTATGATGGAGACGGACATTTTATCTTCGGATATAATATGAAAAATGGAACTTCCGAACCCAGAGAAGGCGTGAATGCCGTACATTGCCTATTTGCCAATATCCAAGACGCAACGATAAAAAATGTCAATATTGAAGATTATAACCTTAGTGTAGATTATTCAAATGTAAAGAATTCTTATTCTCGGAGTGGAATGTTGGTAGGTTTTTCTCAAAATTCACATATTGAAGAATGTTCAGTCTATGGCACAATCAATGCTAGCATGAGTGGGCAGGGTTGCGTCCTTTTATACGCAGGTATTGCAGGATATGCCAATAATACAATAATAAACGACTGTTCAGCCAACGGAACAATAACAGGAAATTTAGAAGCACTAAGTGATAAAGCCGCAGATGCTCAACGAAATTACCTATCAGCAGGAGGAATTGTTGCCGAAGCAGAAGAGAACTCCAAGATCATCAACTGTATCAACAACATAGAAATCAACAATACTGCTAAAGGGAATGCAGAGCTAGGCATCAGTACCCGTAGTGCCGGTATTGTTACATGGTGTAAAGATATTCAAATCTTAAACTGTAGCAATCAAGGGAAACTTACAGCCAAAGGTACGAATAGCACCCCTGCCAATTGGGTACAAGTGGGCGGTATCGGTTCATGTGTCTTGAATAGCCACGTAGAGAATTGTTGGAATACTGCCGGTTTAACAAGCGAAGGATATATCAAGGGGGAAGAACCCATGTCAATCCTTTGTTATTGGGAAAATACAACCCGGAAGAATTGCTTCTTAAACAAGAATGCCATAGTAGCAGGTTGGGTAAACGACAAAGACACCCCGCTCGAAGAGAGCTACATGAAGAGCCGTGAGTTCGTTGACCTGCTAAATGAGAACTTACCTGAAGGAGGCATTAGCTGGAAGAGCGATGAAGGAAACTACCCAGCATTACATACCGTTAATGCGGTTATTTTGCCACAAGTAGTGGGTGCAACGACCGATCCGGTTGCCGGTGAATATGAAGTACTAGACAACGCCCCATTCCAATTCAAACTTACACTGGATGCTGAATACGACAAATCAACACCTGTCGTAACCGTAAATGGCAAAGAACTGACTCCTAATGAAGAAGGCTTCTACGTGATAGAAGAAGTAAACACAAAGATGGTAATTGAGATCAGTGGTATCGAAAAGAATCCGGTAGCCAACGAACAGATCGAGAAAAACGAAGTATCGTTCTATACACAACCGGGCGCAATCGTTGTTCAAGCAACCCAGAATACCTCTGTAAGCATTTACACTTTCCAGGGCGTTATGCAAAAATCACTGACAGTCAACGGTACTGCCACGATCCCAGTATCCAAAGGCTTATACATCCTAAAGATTGGTGACAAGAATTATAAGGTATCAGTTCGATAAAACAGTATCCATTGCCACTAATTAGTCCATTCAGGCCAAAAGTATCACACCCAGCCGCTGCTTATGGCCTGAATGTTATATACATTTTTAATAACAATCAACACAAACACAAGTATGAAACACCTCACAAGTATGAAACACCTAAAGATTTTATTATACTTGCTTATTTCAATCGCTTGCCTCTGGAGTTGCAAATATGATGATGAAGATCTTTGGAACAAGATTAATTCGCTTGAAGAACGCATCGCTTCTCTTGAAGAAATGCTTAGTAACATGAACAAGGATATATCCTCTATTAGTACTATCGTTAATGCGCTACAAGACAATATTACAGTCACTAATATTGAACAAAAAGAAAATAGTTATACCATTACATTCTCTAACGACAAAAAAGTCACTATCACCAACGGAAAAGACGGGGAAGATGGAAAAGATGCGCCTATTATCGGTATTGATATCTTTGAAGGTAGTTATTTCTGGACACAAACCATCCAAGGCGTCAAAACATGGTTAACCGATTCCAACGGAGACAAAATCCCTGTTACAGGCGAAGGAGGAATCACACCTCGGCTGAAAGTAAGTGCCACTGGATACTGGATGGTCAGCTATGACAACGGTATCAGTTACACCCAAATAGTAGATGAAAAAGGGAAACCTGTATTGGCAGTTGGCAAAGATGGTACAGACGGAGAAGATGGAAAGGATGGTATTGACGGTTCGGACGGGGAAGATGGTAAAGACGGAGACTCCTTCTTTAAAGACGTAAAGGTAGAAGGAGATGAATTAATCCTTATTCTGAAAGATGGAACAACATTACGGATTCCCTATTCTAATGGCGGAGATACAAATATACAAACAGCAACGATCAAAGGTAGCGTTGAACTGGAAAGTACTGAAGGCATTTCTGTTTTATCCCTTGTTGGAGAGAGCAAACTATCTCAGGAACAATTTTCTGTCGATGTGATTTCCAACAATCTCCCACAACTATTATTCGTAACAGATGAAACCGATAACGTAATCATGATGGCTCGTGGTTATTTCCAAGAAAAATCAGCAGAGATCAATGTCCAAAGCACCGCTTTGGCATTGATCTCAGTCATGCCCCAACTGGTTGTGAAAACAAAAGATGATTTTGATGAGCTATCCCAAATGATACTCCAATCCAGTCATTTTAACAAAGTAAAAGAGGAAGTGGAGATATGTATCAAAGCAAAGAAAGACATTTTAGATACGAATAACACAGACTTGTTTCAAAATATAGAAACCCTTATTAACGATTTAATGGGTAAAAATCAAACAAGAGCTTTTGAACATATCGCAGGCATTGAGACCTCGCCACTGGATGTACAAGCACAAGGAAACACGGTGGCTATACGGAATATTGGACTAGCTCCCTCCTACGAGTGTACAGTCACTTATGGAGGTCAACAAATAAAAAAAGAAATGATACATACACCCGGAAGTTATGGGTTTATAGATATTATAAAAGGGAATTTGGGTAAAAACCATTACGGAAGTGAAACAAGATTTTCCCTTATACATCAGGGTGAGTATAACTTTTATTGTGACAAGACAACTCAAGAAGCACATAGTGAATTAGGGTATGCTGTGACATCAGATATTCTTTCGACAATAGGGATAGAAGATGAATTTATTGGAGATTTAGCAGATACATATACAACCTTAGCATCTACTATTGCTAATTTATATGCAGGTACGGCTTCTATAGAAGATATCGCCTACTTTTCATTTGATTTGGTTCTAAGCGGAATAGAAGGTATTGGAAGCATTATAAAGAACGAAGCGACAAAGACTATTTTTAAAATATTGAATATGTATGACAAAGTAAAAGGTGCAACTCACGTCGCACGAAGATTAAAAGAGGCTCTTAAAGCGCCATCTCCCATTACTTTCAACCTCTGCTACTACTCAGAAATCACCTGTTGCACCAATGTGACACTAACAAAAGTTGAAAAATCCGATAACCAAACAGGAGAACCTGAAGGACAATTAGAAAATCCTATTGAGGTCCTTGTAACCTCTACAGCAGAAGATGGCACTCCTATATTAAACGACTACCATAAAGTGAAATTTGAAGTAATCTCAGGAAATGGATCCGTTGCAAATCTAATTGCCGATATAGATGAAAATGGTTTTGCCAAAACCACATGGATATTAGGAGAATCAGGAATACAACAAGTCAGGGCAGTTGTTATTAATAGTATAACAAATACGGAAGTTTCAGAGTCTGTTATTTTTACAGCTAAAATCAAAGGAATTATAGTTGAAACTGGTAGTGCAACCAATATTACGGCAACAAGCGCTACTTTATCAGGAACAGTATTGACTTCGGATGATGAGGAAAGCGATTCTTATGGTATTTGTTATTCTACACATAACGACCCGACCGATGTAGATAGAAATATAGTTGAAGCTACAAGTAATCAAGACGGAACTTTCTCGATTACGCTTTCTTCCCTTGCTACGGGTACTACTTATTATTGGTGTGCGTATGCTTATTATAATGGTACTTATGTTTGGGGAGAGGTTAAAAGTTTCACGCCAGTTGGCTCAGATCGTGACATTTTAATTGCTCTTTATGAAGCAACAGGCGGAGAGAATTGGGCGAATAAAACGCACTGGTGTACTAATGAGCCACTGAATAAATGGTATGGAATTGAGGCGACAGCGGATGGCAAGGTAACTAATATCGATTTGCGAAATAACGGATTGACCGGAGCCATGGATTTGAAAGGATTGTTGGCACTTGAAGGATTTGTATGTGAAAATAACCAAGTGACATCTATAGACCTTTCCGGTTGTTACAATTTAAGAAATGTAAGTTGCAATAATAACCCCAATCTAACGTCAGTGGATGTTTCAAATTGTTTATTATTATATGAAGTGTGGTGTAACGATAACGAAAGTCTTACGCAATTGAACGTATCCGGGTGTATCAGCATGGAGTCTATAAACTGCTATAATAACCAAATAACATCATTGGATGTATCAGATTTGAAAAACTTAAGAGGATTAATTTGTGCCAAAAATCAAATACAAACCTTGAATTTATCTGGGTTATCTAATTTAAAATCCGTTAATCTTAATGATAACAGACTAACAACTTTAAATGTATCAGGGTTAAAAAATTTAATATCGATCGCATGTGATAACAATGCTTTATATTCATTAAATGTTTCCAAATGTAGCACATTAGAACAGATCTCCTGTGAAAATAATCAAATTACATCATTAGATTTATCCGGTTTAATATCATTACAAAAGATCTGGTGTACAAATAATAAAATAGACGTTTTGGATATATTCGATGCAACTAACATCAGCCAACTATATTGTAAAGAAAATCAGATTACCCAATTACGTATTTCTAAAACACCTAACATATTAGAAATCGATTATTGGGGTGATAAAGATAGTAATCTATATCCAGAGCCCAATCATAAAGAAGGTTACCAATATCCAGAATTTATATACCAATAGGATATTCAACTAATGAAACCAAAGACTGAAGTCTTTTATCAATGAGGAATTACCCATAACCTAAAAATATAAATACAAGGGTAATTTCTCATTGACAATATTTTCTTATCTCCTATCTTTGCAATATGATTTAACATAGTAAACAATCCCCATGGGCATTATACATCTATCCATTGAAATACTATTCGACTTATTGGCCATTCTGCTGGGCGGTATCTTGATATTCCAATCCAAAGACAACTTCCCGAAACGGTATTGGGGACTCATTGCAGTTTGTATCGGGTTAGTTTTCTTATGGGAAAACATCGGTTGGCTAAAGATCGCCTCCGCAACACCGTCTTATCGTTTTACGGACCTGCTGCACATGGAAAAGATGCTGAAATGGTATTTACCAGCAAGTATCGTGGCCTTGTTTCCCGTCGCCTCCCTTCGCCCGGGATTTCTCACACCGTTCAAGGTTTTGGCATTCCTACAAATACCCCTACTCATCACGACAGTAGGGATTTGCTACTTGTCATTCAATGGCCAAGTTACTCCACTCACAACCTTAGGGCAACTGAGCCTTCATGCCAGTCGAGGGGATGTACAACTGCGGGGATTCATCTTCATCTTGTCTATCATTACCCCTATATGTTCCGCCTTATATCCGTTCATCCATTTCCATCGAAGCCGGAGAATCAACCGGAACATGTACTTGTTCTTGACCTTCATGTTCCTCTTTCTGGGTATTTACATCACCTTTACGCTCAGTATTAACGACTTTATCTTTAACCTGTTTGGATTCACGGCTGTTGTGTTCGTCCTGTCATTTTCGATAGCCTATCTGCTGCAGGAGAATCCGTTTTCCGATCAAGAGAAGAGACTCGACATGCCCGTTCCTATGCTGCAAGCTCAGACGGAGCCCATTGTATTGCCCCTTTTTCATACCATAGAAGATGTACTACATACCGACTTGTCGTTTGTCCATCCGGACTACGAACTGAAAGATTTGGCTAAAGCCATCGGAGTAAAAACAAGTGCCGTATCGGCTGCCCTCAAAAGCGGTGGTTTCAGTAGTTTCCGGGAATACATTTGCGACCGACGTTTGGAATACTTCAAACAACTAGCCGACACCAATCCTGAGAAAAGTATAAAAGAATTGATGTATGAATCCGGCTTCACTTCAAAATCGACCTTCTACCGGAACTTCACCAAGAAGTTTGGAGAAACACCACTGAAATACATGGACCGATAATCACCCGTATTCGTCCCATATCCCAACAAAAGAGTTTCATTTCGTGCAATTGGGACTCCTTTCCCTTCCCAAATCATCCATTCAAAAGGATTTTAGTCTACCTTTGCCCACCGTCGACAAGAAGCATAATCTTGCCAACCACAAAGAATTACTATTTAATATTATAAGTTTAATCAAAAAAGCAAAGAGTGATGAAAAAGAATTTATTTTCACTGATGACATTGTTACTGACGATACTTTTCACAAACCTGACACTGACTTCATGTAGTGATGATGACGAGGACAACACTCCCCAACAAGAAGAGTCTGCCTTAATCGGTAAATGGGCAAACATCAAGTCGGAATATCATGGCATGGATGCCGGAAAAGAGATCAGCGGTTCTGATGAAGTATCCGTAGAAGAAGCCTACATCTTAGAAATAAAAGCTGACGGTACTTGGGTAGGGACCCTGCCGGGAGAAGATGAGAAAGATTCCGGCAAATGGGAGAAGAAAGGTGACATCCTTCTGATGACAGAAACCGGAGATAGCGAAGTAGAACAAGCTAGAATCATCACATTAGACGAAAAGACACTGGTTCTTGAAACAGTAGATGGCGACGATTGGTATCAAAAAGATACATACGTGCGCTTGTAAATAAGCATAACCAAACTACTAATGATAGAATAGGAATACGCGAAGGCCCCGTTCGTCATTTCCTATCCTAAAGGCTGCATTCTCCTCCAAACAGAGAGTCCAGCCTTTTTTATTCCGCCATCTTTCCTTATCTTCGTGCTGGATAACATTCTATCAACTCACACACAGAAGCATGGAGATACAATTAGATCGTTTTGAGGAACAAATAGATGAGGCCATCTTGCAACGAGGGCTCAATTATTTCAGGAAAGGATATGTCACGGACGTGGAAGAAATCGGGCCTGGTGATTACGAAGCCACGGTGAACGGAAGAGAGATATATACGGTTCATCTGCATGTCGAGAAAGGTGTCGTGACTGAATATGACTGCGACTGTCCCTACGATCAAGGTCCTGTGTGTAAACACATCGTGGCCGTTTTGTTCTACCTGCAGCAAGATGTGTTGCATTTAGAAGAAGATATCCCGACAAAGAAAACGGCAAAGAAAGCGAAGAAGCCTTCGGATATGGAGCAGGTCGACAAAATCCTGCATTTACTTTCACACGAAGAATTGAAAGCGTTCGTCCGGGATTATTGCAAGAAGGACAAACAAGTCCGGGGACAATTCCTTTTCAACTATATGGATTTATGTGTAGGACAGAAGGAACTTTATGCCCAGCAGATACAAGCCCTCATCAAATCGCATTCCGACCGTTATGGATTCATCGAATACCGGGATGCAGCCAACTTAGGCCGCAGTGTGTGTGGTTTATTGGATGAAGCAGCTGATTGGCCGCAAAAAGGGAAAACCGCCCAAGCCATTTACCTGGCAGAAGCCACCATCGAAAAAATGGCAGATGTCATTAACAACACCGATGACAGCAGCGGAGAAATCGGGTGCTGTATCTCTATCGCTATCCAACTATTAGCGGATATTGCCGGATCGGGATTGGAATCTCCATCACGCGAAGAATTGTTCCAATGGGCCATCAAGCAATACAAAGCCAATACACTTGAAGGTTGGGACTGGCATTTTGAAGTCATAAGGATCGCCATTGATCTGGTCCAATCGCCGCAAGAGAAAAAACAACTCCTCAGTATCTTGGAAAAAATCCAGTCATACGATGAAGACAGTTGGAATTACCAGCAAATCCTGAACTTACGCATGCAAATCATCCGTAAGACAGAAAACGAAGAGGCTGCCATCCGTTTCATGGAAGCGAACCTGTCTAATCCGACATTCAGGAAATCCCTGATCGAAAAAGCCCTGTCCGAGAAGAACTATCCCCGCGTAGAAGAACTGGCCAATGAAGGTATCAAACAAGACGAAAAGAACAAGCCGGGGTTGATGGATGATTGGAAGAATTACCTCCTGACGATGCATTTACAGCAAGGAGACAAAGAACAAATCATGCGCTTGGCCCGTTATTTCCTGCTCCAGAGCTATTCAAGACACCAGCCGCGCCAATACTACTATGATCTGCTAAAGAGCCTAATTCCTGAAGAGCAATGGGCGGCCTACGTGGACGGTATCATTGCTGAGATCTGTCGGGAGAATAAATATGGAGCTTTTCAACCTGTCGCAGAAATATATATCTGGGAGAAGCAGTGGGACAAACTCCTTACCTGGCTCAGTCGCTATCCCGATTTTTATCATATAGAGCAGACTGAACCCTACTTAAAAGAGATGTATCCGCAAGAGCTGGCTGCGTTGTACCGGGATACTATCTTGAAATACGTAGAAAGAAATGTAGGAAGAGGCCATTACCAAAAGTGCTGCCAATACATACGAAGAATGATCAAATTGGGTGCTCGCCCGATGGCTACGGAACTGATTACACAGTTACAAACGCAATACCGTAACCGAAGAGCCTTGTTGGAAGAGCTGTCGCAGGTATAAATCCCAAGGGTTTTACATTATTTAGGAAAAAGCAAGCGCCCTTTGTTGTATCTTTGCGAGAGAAGTAGTAAAGAACAAACCCTAAAACGAAAAGATATGGCATTTTTCTCCTTTTATAATGTACGTAAACCCCGCCAATTTGAACATAAGCCGATTTATTGGGATCCGCATAAAGAGGAAATGGAAGAACGGGTACGCCGGATCAAACGTGAAATGGGAATGGAAGAAGAATCATTGGAAGATTATAAGCCGCAGATAAAAGGTACTTTCATTGAAGGGACAACCCACTTGAAGCGAAGCCGGAACAAAGGCGACAATGCACGAAGCCGCGAGTATAAGAATGTGAAACTGATTGTGGCGTTGGCCATATTGGCTGCCATATTGTGGTATTTCTACCTGAGATGAGCGATATCATACATCTGCTGCCTGACAGCATCGCCAATCAGATTGCGGCTGGCGAAGTGATTCAAAGACCAGCTTCGGTTGTCAAAGAGCTGGTCGAGAATGCTATTGATGCCGGTGCCACACAAATCCAAATCCTGATCAAGGACGCGGGGAAGACATTGGTGCAGGTCATCGACAACGGGAAAGGAATGTCGGAAACCGACGCCCGCATGGCATTTGAGCGCCATGCCACTTCCAAAATATCCAAAGCAGATGATCTGTTTTCCCTTCATACCATGGGTTTCCGTGGAGAGGCGTTGGCGTCGATCGCTGCCGTGGCACAAGTAGAACTCCGTACCCGCCAGAAAGGAGCCGATTTAGGGACACGCCTGGAAATCTTCGGTTCACAACTGCAACACATCGAAGAAGATGCTTGTCCGGAAGGGAGTATCTTCTCGGTCAAGAATCTCTTTTATAATGTACCGGCACGGCGTAAATTCCTGAAGACAAACGATACGGAATTTCGGAACATCATTACTGAATTCGAACGGATAGCCCTAGTAAATCCGTCGGTTTCCATGTCGCTGTATCATAATGATACGGAAATATTGAACCTGCCGGAATCAGGTCTTCGACAACGGATCGTGAATGTCTATGGCAAGAACCTGAACCAGAAACTACTTTCGGTAGAAGCCGAGAGCTCACTGGTTTCCATCAACGGTTTTGTCGGCAAACCGGAAACAGCCAAGAAACGGGGTGCTTTGCAATATTTCTTTGTGAACGGGCGCTTCATGAAGCATCCGTATTTTCACAAGGCGGTCATGCAAGCCTACGACCAATTAATTCCAGCCGGTGAAATGCCCAGTTACTTCATCTACTTTAACCTGGATCCGGCTACGATCGATGTCAATATTCATCCGACCAAAACGGAGATCAAGTTTGAGAACGAACAACCTATTTGGCAAATCCTACTAGCGGCCGTTCGGGAAACATTGGCGAAGTCGAGTGCCATTCCAACCATTGATTTTGATGTAGAAGGAGCGATTGATATTCCGGTTTATAACCCGGAAAAGAAAATCAGCGGAAATGAATCACCCAAAGTACAGATCCGTTCAGAATACAATCCATTCAAGCGGGAAACAACTCCTTCAGATACACGTCCGTCATTCGATTGGACAGAACTGTACCAAAGCTTTGAAGCAGACCGCTCGGCCGTACTTCCGGATGAAGAAGTTGTAGAGAAAAAAATAGGCAGTGCCATTCCTATCGAAAAAGAAATTATTGAAAAGCCGGTTCAACCTACCGAAGAAAAGGTTCTGTTTGCCAATACCTCAGTACAATCGGTTGCCAAACCTTGCATCCAATACAAGAACCGGTATTTGGTAACAACCTTGAAGTCGGGCATGGTGATTATCGACCAACATCGAGCTCATCTGCAAATTCTGTTCGAACAATATCAGAAATCCATTCGCCAACAGAAAGCGGCTTCGCAACAGATGTTATTTCCGGCGATTGTCGATTTCACACCAGCTGAAGAGACAATCTTGCCTCTCTTGTTGGAAGACCTCTCCTATTCGGGTTTTGATCTGAGTAATTTAGGAGGTGGAAGTTATTCCATTAACGGAATACCCGACGGCATGGAAGGTGTGGACTGTGTTACATTGCTAAAAGACATCGTAGCAAAGGCCATTGATACCGGTTGCAAAGGAAATGAAGAAATTGGTGATATGATTGCTTTTTCCATGGCTTCAGCCCAGGCTATTCCGGCAGGGAAAGTACTGTCTTCGGAAGAAATGGATCACCTGCTGGCCTCTCTCTTCCTCTGTTCTAACATGAATCTGACACCCGACGGAAAGACTATCCTTTCCATGCTTACAGACGACGAACTGGAAAATCGTTTCCACTAAATACCTTTTTCATACCTGATTATCTATTTGCCCCCTATTGGAATCTCTGGAGAATCAGGTGTGAAAAAGTATTTCAAATTTCCCTCAACACTCTCTATTCCGTTAATAAATATTATTTCCCTATCATTTCCTGTACGAAATATTTGTTTTCATCTATCTATACTGTATGTTTGTACTATACAAATAGTACAACATAAAGATAATTCATTAAGGGTATGATTAAGTTTATAATTGATTATTCCGGAGGCGTACCTATCTATCGCCAGATTATAGACCAAATCAGATTTGGAATTGCTTCCGGACAGTTAAAGTTAGGCGAGCAATTACCTACCGTTCGAGCGTTAGCGGTAGAATTGAAAGTGAATTTGAACACGGTTTCCAAAGCATACAAAGAATTGGAAATCCGAAAGATCTTGGAGACACAACAAGGTACTGGCACATTTATCAATCAAACCGAACAAGTCATTTCGGAAGAAGAAAAGAGCAACAAACTGAAAGATATCTGCCAGCAAGCCTCTATGGTGGCTCTGCAATATGGCTTCACCATTGAAGACATGATACAGGAATTAAAACGAATAGAAATAACCAATAAATAATAAGCTATATGGAAACAACTAATTTAATGAACAAAGGATGGATCAATCCTATTTCAACCACCGTCTTTTTGATATTGCTGGTAATATCAATCGCCTTATACAGTTTGAATATCTTCGGCGAACTAGTCTTGTTCTTATGTATTTTAGCATCTGCTTTACTCGCATCGTCTATTCATATCGCAGACCAATGGGATCGGGCAGTTGTTCTTCGTATGGGTAAATATCAAGGATTGAAAGGTCCTGGTCCTTTTATGATTATCCCGATTATCGATTCCGTATCGACTTATATTGACCAACGCGTCCGGGTAAGTGCTTTCAAAGCCGAACAGACATTGACGAAAGATACCGTTCCAGTCAATGTGGATGCCGTTGTGTACTGGACTGTATGGGATGTAGAAAAGGCAGCTTTGGAAGTTCAACAGTATCAAACAGCTATCGAACACATTGCCCAAACCGGACTGAGAGACACGATCGGCAAACATGAATTGTCGGAACTGCTACAGGAACGTGATAAAATTGCAGAAGACTTACAACAGGTATTAGACCGGAATACCAATCCTTGGGGTATCACTTGTCAGACCGTCGGAATCAAAGATATAGCTATACCGAAAGATTTGGCCGAAGCCATGAGTAAAGAAGCACAGGCCGAACGAGAACGCAGAGCCCGTGTCATCCTGGGAACTGCCGAGACTGAGATTGCCGAGAAGTTTGCACAAGCCAGCCGGAAATATACTGACAATCCGGTTGCACTCCACCTAAGAGGTATGAATATGTTGTTTGAAGGACTCAAAGAAAAAGGTTCAATGGTGATTGTTCCAAGCTCAGCCCTTGATACCATGAATCTAGGAGCCATGGGTGGTTTAGTTTCACTCGCTAAAAATAATGAAACGCCACAGAAACCAGTTGCTGCTACAGCTCCACAAGCATAAAACAAGAGCTCCATTGGCAGCGTTAAATATGCGCTAATTGTATTCCGACAACGGGTTAAATAATCTAAGAGATGAAGAAGAGATACAACGCGGATCGCTACTTTTCCGACAAACAATGAGAAGATTAGTGGCCACAATGGGGATTTCTCGAATAGCGCGGGGTACGATTTTGTGGTAGATGTCTTAGGCGGTCGGCAGATGTTGAATATAGAGTTCGACAAAGAGAAGCATCTGGCGGTTATTGTTGGCGAACATCCCTTTTGGCATGTTGGAGAGAAGTTATATTTCCGTGAACACTTTAATGATACCATTTATCAGGTGACGAAAGAAGGATTATTACCTGAACGGCGATTTGATTTCGGAGATATGACGTGGAAGCGAGAAGATCGATATGATATACAGAAAGATCATGCTATTTATCCGGTGGAAGTTCAGGAGAACGATTGTATCCTTTGGTTACGATTCCTTGTCGATTTATTTGATAATGACAAACGAAAAGCCTACAATGCGCTTTATCTGAAGGAAACCGGGGAAGTAAAGGTGGCTGCTTATGAAGAAGGGCTAGAAAATGACCTGAACGGATTCTTGCCTTTGCAACCTACTTTTGTGACTGCCGACGGAGAATTTGCCCAGATAATTCCGGCCGAAACAATAGCTGAATGGTTTGAAGAACATCCAGATGTTGCAGAACTTCCGGAAGAAGTGAAAGCCTTGAAAGGAATCACGACAGAAGATAATCCGGTAGTTGTCTTGATGAAGTAAATAAACCCGTTGGCGGAATTACGATGACAGACGTAAAATCACTTTCTTCATTCATCATTGACCCGCAATACACAGGCCCATATATACATTTATATGCCGAGCATCTGAAAAATCCCTGTCGCCCCAAATAGGCAACAGGGATTCATCTATCCTACTTATTTGCACTTTATAGATTCTTGATTTCTTCTTCGGTCATGCCTGTACATTGTTTAATGAATTCAACGGAAGCTCCGTTCTGCTTCATCAAGCGGGCGGTTTTAAGTACGCCTCTCTCTTCACCAATTGCTATTCCTTCTTCTTTCCCTTCTCTCCTTGCCGTCGTAACAACATTCTCATTATCCCGGTATATTTTCAGGGCAGCCTCGTATTCTGCCCGCTCCTTCTTGTTCATATTGGCGATACGAGCCAATTCCTCCAAGCGAACAAACAAGGCTTTCTGACCTTTGAATGATAAATGTTCCAACTGTTCCATATGTTTCAAATTATATAACTGACCTTGCGACAGTAGAGGCGCAGTGTGCTGCGCCTCCAGCAGACGTTGTATCCGATAAATGGCGGAAAATATAGAACGACATTGCATGAACTCGATATTAACAACGATTCGTTCTTCCATTTTTCCGCCTTTATTCTCTGTTGCGTCAGCCGGAGACGCGGCACGCCACGTCTTTACGGATTTTATAATTGTCCATTCTCAATTATCAATTACCAAAAATCCCTGCCATCCGAAATAGAACAGCAGGGATTTCCTCTTTTGAGATTCCGCTTTTGTCTTTCGCAAGGCTACCGGCGGAACATAAACTTTATATTACACTATTATTAATACTAACGCCACTTGTTCACCTTCACAGGGTACTTGCCTTTTCCTCTTCCTCTGCCCTGAAGGACAGAGCTATGGGATGGCTTGCGTGGACTATTAACTTTTCTATTAATCTATTTATTTTCCACTTTCACCCTCACGGGATACTCTGCAAACCGTTGTCGGCTGGTGGATAAACAATTAATTTATTTAATTATGAATTATTTCTTGAAATCTATAGAGACGCAGCACACCACGTCTCTACTGATTTTATAATTGTCAATTATCAATCGTCAATTGTCAATTATTTAACGACTACCTTGAAGCTTTCGCCATCAACTGATACAACTACGATACCAGCCGGAGCAGCGATGGTTGCGTTGTCTGAAGAAACTACTTCGTTAGCAACTACCTTACCAAGGATTGTGCTTACGATTACGTTCTTGCCTTCAGCACCCTTAACTACTACAGCACCGTCAACACCTGCAACGATTACGTTGTTAGCAGCATTGATTGATTCGTTAGCTGTCGGAGCGTCTACATCTGCAATACGGAATTTGATTGCATTGTCACGGTCTTTGCTCCAACCAAACTTACCGTTCAACTGGCATAAATATCTACCACCTTCAGCATCTGCCAATGTACGAACGATATACAAGTCATCAGCTTCTTCAGCATCAGCCAAGAAGATCTGATACTTGAAGTAATCCAAACCACCTTGAACGCCAGCATTATCAGCCTTCATGGCTACTTTCGTTGTCTTTCCTGTAATAGAAGTTGTCAAAGTATCCAAAGAAGCATTCAATTTAGCAGACTTGAAGATCGCCTTAGTCATATCAGCATTCCACTGATAATTCTTGTCATACTTACCTGCACCAACCTTGTAGTCAACTGAGTCAGACGGATTCATTAAGAACATTCTTGAACCATCTTCTTTATTCCAACCAGTTGTTACGAAGAATGAAGGAATTTCCTTATCCTTATCTGTTGCAAATACACGGATTGTAACATCGTCCTTTGCATATACAACATCACGTTCGTTATCAATACCTAATGACAAGTTACCCACTTCATCTTTCATTGTAATGTATGAAGCTGTTGTAGGCAATGTTACTTCCGGAGCATCCAATACAATGTAAGCCTTGATATCGGTAGCATTAGTCTCCTGATTGATTGCAGACTTCTGTAAGAAGTTTGCTTCAGCTTTTGCAGTATGGCTGTTTACTGATACATATTCATTATTATTATATTCATCAAGTATAGCCACAGAACCATCTACGTTCTCTTTTACGATATAGTCAGTACCTGTATTTGGGAGATAGCTGTTGCCTAAGTTTGAATTATTCATATACAATTTCTTCAATACGCCATCTTTTACATACTGGAACTTATATGTATAGTAAGCAACCGTATCACCTTCTAATTTATAAGCAACTTTTTCATCAGCGTCAATATAAGCGTATGTACGAGTTTCGTATTTAGGCTTTTCTGATTTTTCCAACTGCCAAACAGCACCTTTGGTAACATCGTCTGTCATGTAATAGAAACTATTCTGGTCGTTAACGAACGGATACAACTTGTTTGAAGTCGGATCTTCATCACGAGCAAAAGTTAAGCTTATTCTTGTTTCATTGGCTTCGTCCATGAAACCAGCGAACTTATCAACAGATGTTACCGGAACCAATTCTATTTCTGAAAGGTTAAGATCTTCAGTAGATGTTTCTGCTTTAATATCTCCATTGTTCTGAACATTCAAAATAGTATAGGCTATGTTCTGATCCGCACTAACAAGAGCTAAAGTGTATTTGTTATTACCTTTATCAAATAACTTAGCAGTAAAGTCTTCACCTGTTTCACGGTTTGTGAAGGTTACATCATTACCATCCACTTTAGTAATTACATACTGGAATGCCGGAGTTGTAGGATCTGACAAGATTGTGCCTTTAGCGAAGTTTTTCTTTGAGTTATTATGCCAAGCATTTGTCAAATAGAAACCATCTACGTCACCACCTACGAACTTGATGTTATAAACAGAAGCACCGTTGGCATTCAATAAATCAGAACCTTTCTTAATGGTTGATTCAACAAACTGGAAGATATACTTCGTTGTTCCAGCAGCAGGATCTGATACCAACTGTTCGGTTGAACCATAACTAGTATCGCTCAAAATATTCAATCCTACTTTACCTAATGTATGCTGTGCTGCACTACTACTTGCATTGTAACGGAAACGAGCCAAAGACAAAGCATAAGAATCTTTATCGGTTGCTTTATTCATGACTGTGAAGGCCGCATTCATAACAGACACAGTTGTACCTGAGGTCAATTCATTAACAGCTAAATGTAAATCTAAATCCTTACCGGCTACCTCTTTCAATGTAAATCCTTCACCCTTTGCCTGTTTAGTTGCACTAGTAGAAGCATTGTCAGACGGGCTAACAGCAACAAATGTAGAGTTCAGCAAATATTGATACAATTCCTTATCATCCGTCGGCACTTTACCAGCAGGAGTTTCTGACAAGAAGTATGTACCAGCCGGGAATCCTTCAAAGGTGTTGCTAGCATATTTATATCCGTCTTTGGTCAATACTAAATCTTCTTTTTTAGGGTCTACACCTACAGCCTTGATAGTCTTGCCATTATCAAAGGCATTAGCCACCTTGTCATTTCCTAATTTCAAATTGAAACCAGCAGAATTATACAAAGCATTCAAATCAGTGCTTGGTACTTCGGCATCAGCTACTTCGTAAAAGGAGAAATCATTAGCAGGACTAGAAATATTTGTCAAACCCATACCTGTCAGGTCCAAATAATAGCCAGCAGCAACCAAATTGTTATTAAACCAGAAAGAATTTAGTTGATCTCCATCATATTCTGAATAAGGAGTAGAGCTATAAGATACGGCAATAAATGTATTAGGTTTATCAGCTGCTGCAGCATCACCCCATACAATTTCAACCTGATTATCATTATCTTCATTCGCAAATGTTAGATACTTTTGCGTGGCTTTATTCTTTAAAGCATAACCAAATTTAGTAATTTTACCTGCCACAGACTCATAAGGAATAACGGTAACTTCCCACAAGTAGTTATCCATTTCTTCTTTAGTGAATTCAGCATTATAGGCTTTACATAACTGTGTGTAGTCTCCGCTCTTTTCCTGTTGTACACCGTAAGCGTATCCAGGAACATATTGGCCACCACTTTGGATATTTTCAATAAAGAAATAAGTTTTACCGCTTTCCACGGTTTTCACTTCATTTCCGATGCTTGCCTCCAATTTCTCTGCATACGCAAAGTTTGTCAGCCCACCAGCTAGCAATAAGCCAGCCATCAAAGTAGAAAACTTTTTGTTCATAATGAATAAAATTAAATAGTTAATTAAAAGGATAATTCAACCAATTAATTTTACGAAGGAGAGAGAACGAACCCGGCTTTGGTTATCTTCAGTTCGCTAAGGAAAGGACATAAAAAAAGCGCAGGCTCGTCTATTATTTAATTGAAGGTTCTAGCAAAACCCATCCGATAATAATAGAACAAGCCCGCGCTTTATACGATATAATACAATCCACCCATAAAAATGGCAGACACTTTTATATACGTAGTCAGCGCAAGCATTTACTGTTCATTATTCCATCGGATTTAAAAATTTGCTAGATTTTCAATTAGGAATAATCTTCGTAAAATGCTTACATAATATGTATGAAACCGCACCTCGCGAACCGCTGTCCGCTACGGAATCACTGCAAAGATAAGGAGGTTTTCCGAATCAACAAGGAAAAAACCGCATTATTTTCCAAAATATATGGATTATAGGACGAAACATTTGGATTTATGGCACAAAACCCCTCGTTTCAAGTACGTGATAAAATACCGGCGTATCTTGCTTTTTATACCTTATTATATATACCCCATATCCGATTTTCTTTTATACCCTTCACACACACCCTTATCTATCTCTTATTCTGCGTTTTCCTGTGAAGGATGTGAAGGCACATCCTTTACGCCTACTGGAGGCGCAGCACGCTGCGCCTCTACTTGCCGATTCGTCCTTGAATCACCAAAACCAACAGAGATACAAATAGATAGACAAATAATGAAAGATCGTTTTTCGAATTTATCAGTAGATGAAATAAGGACTTCTTAAAAACGAAAACGAAACTAACGGGAATCGAAAATGATTCTCGTTAGTTTCGCTTTTAATTCCTACTAGGAATGATTCAAAACACGCCGGCTTTTGATGAATTCCCGGCGTGTTTTGATCAAAAGCCGGCGTATTTTGGGATGCTTCTATAATTCAAACGGATCATACGGAAAAAGGACCACTTCACCGGCCTGCAAAGAAGCTTGCACATCGATCAGACGCTGATTGGAACTTCCCCGGAATAACAAATCCTCATCTTTTTGGGATTCGATAAACGGACCGTCCACCAACACGTCAATCTGTTCGAGTAGAGCTTTCTGATCCGGCATTTTTACGAGGTTTTCAAACAGATAACCGGTATAACACCAGATATTCTTATTACTCTTCGCCTTGATGGCTTGAGCCAGTTCGGTAAAACCTTTTGCCTGATACATCGGATCTCCGCCACTGAAAGTAACGTTGGCAAACTCATCAGCCAGTACGCGTTCCAGGATTTCTTCGGTTTCCATGGCTTGTCCGTTCCCTTGATTCCAGGATTCCGGATTATGACAGCCCGGACAACGGTTCGGACAACCGGCACAATAAATAGTAGTCCGGAAACCCGGACCATCTACCGTCGTATCTTCCAAAATATCTAATACCGAGATCATCTTATTCTCCTTTGTCTGTATGCGTGACACGATCTTTCAATTCAGCCAGTTTGGCTTTGTTCCAGCGGTCTGTTGTTCCAACCAGATAACCGGTAATACGCTGCAACTTATCCAAGTGCTTGCTGCCACACTTCGGACAGACTTCCAACTCGGCAGCCGAGTTTTCATAACCGCAATCCAGACAACGATTTCGGTTATGGTTTACGGAGCCGTAACCGATATTATACTTATCCATCATATCCACCACCTGCATGATCACTTCCGGATTATGGGTTGCGTCTCCATCCATTTCTACATAGAAAATATGTCCACCACGAGTCAGATCATGATACGGAGCTTCTATTTCCGCCTTATGACGGGCACTACATTTATAATATACAGGAACATGGTTGGAGTTGGTATAATAATCGCGATCGGTAATTCCTGGCAACACGCCAAACTGTTTGCGGTCTTTTGCCGTAAACTTACCGGAAAGTCCTTCCGCCGGAGTAGCCAATACACTGTAATTATGCTGATACTGTTCGGAATACTGATTAGCGCGATCACGAATGTAAGTAACAATCTTCAAACCCAATGCTTGCGCAAAGGCATCTTCGCCATGATGTTTGCCGGTCAATGCTACCAGACATTCTGCCAAACCAATGAATCCGATACCCAATGTTCCCTGGTTGATCACAGAAGCGATCGTATCATTCGGTTTTAATTTCTCGCACCCCAGCCAAAGAGAAGACATCAGCAACGGGAATTGCTTGGCAAAAGCCGTCTTCTGGAATTCCATCCGCTCATGCAACTGTCGAGCTGTTACGTCCAGCATATAGTCCAGTTTGGAGAAGAACATAGCAATACGTTCGTCCTGATTTGCTATAGACATACATTCGATCGCCAAACGAACAATATTAATGGTCGAGAACGACAGATTTCCACGTCCGATAGATGTTTTCGGACCAAAGCGATTTTCGAACACACGAGTTCGGCAACCCATCGTCGCAACCTCATGCAAATAACGTTTCGGATCGTCGGCTTTCCACTCATCGCTCTGATTAAACGTAGCATCCAGATTCAGAAAATTCGGAAAGAAGCGACGGGCAGTCACTTTACAAGCCAACTTATATAAATCGTAATTCCGGTCATCCGGCAAATAACTGACACCACGTTTCTTCTTCCAGATCTGGATCGGGAAAATGGCTGTTTCCCCGTTTCCTACGCCCCGATAAGTACTTTTCAGTAACTCCCGAATGATACAACGACCTTCGGCCGATGTATCTGTTCCGTAATTGATAGAGCTGAACACCACTTGATTACCACCTCTCGAATGAATGGTATTCATATTATGGATAAAGGCTTCCATGGATTGGTGTACGCGACTGACCGTCCGGTTCACGGCATGCTGCAAGATTCGTTCATCACCCGTCAGACCATCCAAAGGCTTATCCAGATAATCATCCAGCGGAGCCTGATACAAATGTGAATAATCATTCCCCGTCAACTGTTCCAATACCTTGATTTCTTCAATCAAACTATAGCGGACATAAGGAGCGAGGTAAAAGTCGAAAGCCGGAATAGCCTGTCCTCCGTGCATTTCATTCTGAGCCGTCTCCAACGAAATACAACCCAAAATACTGGCTGTCTCGATACGTTTCGCCGGACGAGACTCACCATGTCCCGCCGAAAAACCATCTCTCAGAATCCGATCCAACGGATGTTGTACACACGTCAGGCTCTTTGTCGGATAATAATCCTTATCGTGAATATGCAGATAATTATTCTCAACAGCCGTTCTCACCTCTTCGCTCAGCAGATAATCATCCACAAACGGCTTAGTCGTTTCGCTGGCGAACTTCATCATCATACCGGCCGGCGTATCCGCATTCATATTAGCATTCTCGCGGGTAACATCGTTCGACTTGATATTGATAATCTCCAGAAACATATCCCGTGTCTTTGCTTTCCGGGCAATGCTTCGCTGATTCCGATAAGCAATATATTTCTGAGCTACATCCTTGCGGCTGCTGTTCATAAGTTCCATTTCTACAGCATCCTGTATATCTTCCACCGTCATTTGAGGCGCACCTTTAAAAGAAATGCGGTCCGTTATCTGGCGGATCAGTTGCATATCTTCTCCCATCTGGGTATGCAACATAGCTTTTCGAATAGCCGTAGCTATCTTTTCCTCGTTGAAACCAACGATACGTCCGTCTCGTTTGACTACTGTCTGAATCATGTCTTACTCGATTAAAAAATCTATTGAAATAAACTTCGACAAAGATAGTTTCATTCTCCATAGATTTTCATTTCGGGAAACTTTTAGATGGTTAAATTTTGTCAATCATCTAATATTCAGAACAAAATAAAACCTTTTGGGAAAACTTTATTTTAACAATGAAAATTTTGTTTTCCCAAAAGGTTTTATATGGAATTTACCTTTTTACTATTTTCTTCCATTAAATTCCTTGACGGCATCAAACATCGCCAAGATATTTTGAGGAGGAACATCCGGTAAAATATTATGAACGGTATTAAATACAAAACCACCGCCGGCCGACATAATTTCCAAACGTTCCAATACTTGTTCGCGCACTTGTTCGGGTGTTCCGTTATTCAACGTGCCGACAGTTTCTACTCCACCGCCCCAGAACGTACAGTCTTGTCCGAATTCTTTCTTCAGAAATTCCGGTTCCATTTGACGGGCATTCGTTTGTACCGGATTGAAGATTTCAATACCCGCCTCAATCAAATCAGGCATTAACGAAGAGATCGAACCACAAGAATGGATAAAGGTATGCATTTGGCTATGCGTCTTCACATAATCGCACAACTGTTTGTGCCGAGGTTTAAACAACGAACGGTAAGTATCTACATCCATAAACGGACCGGAAGTCATACCCAGGTCGTCACCAAAGCGAATAATATCCACAATATCACCAACAGAGTCACAAACTTTAGCCAGCGTTGCCAAATGTCTTTCCAACAATTGATCCAGCATCCGGGCTACCTGATCCGGCTCACACAATAAATCCATCAGGAAATTATCCATCCGTCGCAAGAAAGTTCCCCACTCAAACAGGTTACAACCACAGACAATCATCAAAGCCTTGTCTGTTGATGCTCTCAGCTGAAGTGTTTTTTCTCGCAGGGTTTTCCAGAAATCCGGATCCTGAGTATGATCCCACGGACTATGTACGTAACGAGACCAGAGTACGCGTCCCATTTCTTCGTCCAACGTATCATAATTCTCCGGGAATCCATTGATATAAGGGAAGTAAGACTGATCAAAGAATGTCGCACCCTGAGGCATCAAAGCCAACAATCGTTTTCCATCCTCATCATAACAGTGATAGGAACCGTCGGCTTGTTTTACCGGATTGAAATGAATCGGATAAAAGGCTTTATCTCCATTAGCCAGAATTGTTTCATGCCAATCTTTCTCTTCCGTATTAAACGCACGTCCGATATCCAATACATCAACCCCAAAACGATCGATGATCGACATATCCGGTTGTGCCAGTTGTTGTACAACATCATAGATCTGTACCGGAAGATCAGTTCTTCCGATAGCCTTTAACAAATTAGAATAAGCAATAGCCGATATACCGGAACTCGGTGTAGAACCCAAATCAACCGGTACCTGATCGGGCTGTTTATGTGCAATCGCAGCCAATACTCTTTCTCTTGAATTCATAACGAAAATGATTTAATACCTACTTTTAATTAAGCTGATAACTTAACTCTCGATTTATCCTTCCCCACTCATGCCGATGATGAAAGAAGAAACAACCAAAATAAATAACCCAGCATACATCCACCGGTAAATAGAAGGTGTTGCGACTTTCCATTCTCCGCGATATAATCCCCATAACGTGGCAAAGACAATGGTCAGAGACATTAATATTCCCCAAGCCGTAAATGAATACGTGCCCATCATACTCTTTCCCATTCCATAGAAAATCATATTGACAAACCACAAGAAGCCGGCCAATCCACTAAACAGATAATTCGCAGAGAGCGATATTTCCTTCGTCCGAACAAATAAGGATAAAGTTCCGTTCTGTTTGGCCATCACCAAGCACCAGACCAATGTAATACAGAAAGAACCAAAGAACAATACCGTAAAGATCGGTAACGTCAGAAACAGGCTGTCTGTTCCGGAATCAGCAAAAGCAGCAGCTATTTCTCCACCCTGTTCTATGCCTAAAGCCTGAGAAGCTCCGGTAACGCCCACGAAAAGAGCCAGTAATAATCCTTTCGTAAAGTTGAGTTCCGAATCAGCTCCTGCCATCAGTTTATCTTTCTGATAACCAGCATACGCACTGACGGCAACGCCCAACGCGGCAATCAGCAAGCCTATCAATAACAATGTCCCGCCAGATTGCTGCATCATGATAGACAATCTGCCATCCAATAAAGGAGGAACTATCGTTCCGAAAACCATCATTAAGCCCAAGGAGAGCATAAATCCTAATGAAACGCCCAAATAACGCAAGGACATACCAAATGTCAGATTACATATTCCATAGGCAATACCCAATAGAAAAGTCTTCAACAACGTCCCTGTTCCACAAGCCGCCAACGAACCGATAAAGTCTGAACAGAATATAAAACAAGACAGAATCGGGACAAGTACATACCCAAACAAGCTATAAATTAGCCAATAATTCTCCCATTTCCATTCTTTTGTCTTTTCAAAAGGCATGGAAAAACTCCCGGAAGTGAATGCGCCGATGGCTATAATTCCAATTCCGGCCAACAAAGTCGTGTCCATTTATAAAATCTTAATCCAAGTGAAATACCTCTTCCATTTCAGCCCACCATTCTCCTTCTTTACGGGTAGCTACCGGATCCTGACAAGGATTACATAATTTCCACCATTCTTGTGTGGTGGGATCGGCAGCCATCTTCTTCATATCCGCTTCATAATCGTTACCAACATACTCATAATAACTGTAAAGCATCCCATCTTTGTAGTAAATTGAATAGTTGCGGATGTTGCAAGCTTTGATCATTTCCAATACGCCCGGCCATACATTTGCATGAAGGCGTTTGTACTCTTCCAGTTTTTCAGGTCTTACCCCAATAATACTTCCTACTCTTTTCATGATAATTAAGTTTAAGTGATTCAGTTGCAAAGCTACAAAATAAATCGATGGATCCATAATTCAAAATACGAGTATATTTTGTCTTTTTCCGTTATTTATCCTGATTCTCACATCTTTCGAAAAAGACTTTCGCATTTGTTACTGTATGGGTTTATTGGTATCTTTGGCAACAAAAACATCAGAAACACATGAAAGCTTTATTTTCCACCCAACGAACAAGCAGACAGCTCTTCTTATTGGTTCTGCTGATTGCCATCGGCAGTCTGTTGTCTTCTTTATTCGGACTGGGTTTGTTCCAGCTTATCTGCGGAACTTCTACCGGAATGGAACAGCATCCGGATATGATGCGCCTGTTTCAATTCATTACGGCAGTCGGAACCTTCCTGCTTCCTGCCTTGCTTACGGCCTGGCTATGCAGTGATCAGCCGAAAAACTATTTAGGATTAAACGGAATACCCGACGGACGATTGGTGATCCTTGTCGTTGCCGGCATGATCCTTCTCAATCCGGTTATCAGCCTGACGTCTATGCTTAATGAAAGCATGCAACTACCGGCTTGGGCTGCTCCTCTTGAGAATTGGATGCGGCAACAGGAAGATTTGGCCTTGCATTTCACCAACCTGCTAATCGAAGGCGAAGGCATTTCTCCCCTATTCACCAATCTGATTGTTATAGCCCTGACGGCTGCTATCTGCGAAGAATTCCTCTTCCGTGGTACTTTACAGCAGATCATCGGACGCTGGACAACCAACCAACACGCCGTTGTCTGGATTTGCGCCATTCTTTTCAGTGCTTTCCACCTGCAGTTCTACGGATTCATTCCGCGTATGATCCTGGGAGCTTACTTCGGTTATCTGATTATCTGGACCCGGAATATATGGCTGCCAGTTGTGGCGCATTTCTTCAATAATGCCGTCAGTGTTATCGCCATGTCGGACAGTGAATGGAAAGAGAGTGAATGGGTCAGCGGCAAGATTTCGGATGCTCACTTGTGGCCTTATATAGGCATGGCGGTCTTAGCATTGATCGGCTTTGCCTTTATCATCCGATATATCCGGAAACTCAGCATTGATGCCTGAGAAATTATCCGATCCTAAAAAGAATATAAAAGGCAGAATCGGTAAAAAGAAGACCGGTTCTGCCTGATTTTAATCGTTCCACCCTTGTGGAACGACCGTTTCACCTAGGTGGGACGATCGTATCACAGCCGTGGAACGATCGTATCACCCGGGTGAAACGATAAAAAGCCAATATAATTTGATTATAAATCTTTCTTTCGAAGGACGAAATCCCTACCCAGATATTTTTCCCTAACAATCTCGTTTTCGGCCAATTGTTCTGCCGTTCCTTGAAACAGTACCTTCCCTTCAAACAACAGATAAGCACGATCGCAGATACTCAATGTTTCATATACATTATGATCGGTAATCAGAATACCGATATTCTTATGACGCAAACGCGCCACAATCGTTTGAATATCCTGCACCGCAATCGGATCGACACCGGCAAAAGGCTCATCCAGCATGATAAACTTCGGATTGATGGCCAGACAACGGGCTATCTCTGCACGACGACGTTCACCACCCGACAAACGGTCGCCTAAATTCTTCCGAACCTTCTGCAAACCAAATTCCGAAATCAAGCTCTCCAGTTTCTCCCGCTGATATTCTTTCGTTGTATTGGTCATCTCCAATACAGAACGGATATTATCTTCTACTGTCATTTTGCGGAAGATGGAAGCTTCCTGTGCCAAATACCCAATTCCGTTGCGCGCACGCATATATACCGGAAACTTGGTTATTTCCATATCGTTCAGAAAGATTTTACCTTCGTTAGGCGTAACCAATCCTACTGTCATGTAGAAGGTTGTTGTTTTGCCGGCGCCATTCGGACCTAACAACCCGACAATCTCGCCTTGTTTGACATTGATCGATACATGATTTACGACCGTACGCGCCCGATATTTCTTCACCAAGTCTTCCGTACGAAGTACCATTTGTTGATTTTCAGCCATCGTTCTCATTAGTTTTGTGCAAAGAAACAGAAATAAATCATGCCAAACAACACTTCCATACCGGATATTTCCCTAACTTTGCCCTCTGCAACAAAAGAAATTCGAGTAAAAATGATAAAAGCATTACATCAAGTAGGAGAATATGTCATGCTGATGCGGAAAAGCATCACCATTCCCGACCGCTGGAACATGTTCTTCAAGCAACTTGTCAAAGAAATTTACAAACTAGGTGTTGATTCTCTTTGGATTGTGGTTATCATCTCCGTATTTATCGGAACGGTAATTGCCATTCAGATCTCCTTAAACATCAGTTCACCGCTGATTCCGAAGTTTACCATCGGTTATACTACACGTGAAATTATCTTGCTGGAGTTTTCTTCCTCCATCATGTGTCTGATTCTGGCCGGAAAGGTAGGAAGTAACATTGCTTCCGAAATCGGAACCATGCGTGTAACCGAACAAATTGATGCGATGGAAATCATGGGTGTCAACTCGGCCAACTTCCTGATTCTTCCTAAAATGGTTGGAATGATGGTATTTATCCCTGTACTGGTTATCTTCAGTATGTTTACCGGTATCTTGGGTGGTATTGCAGCCAGCTATTCTTCAGGAACAAACATGACTCCGGCTGCTTTCGAATATGGTTTGCAATTCTATTTCAACCAGTTCTATATCTGGTATTCTATTATCAAATCGGTGGTTTATGCCTTTATCATTTCTTCCATAGCCGCCTACTTTGGATATAATGTGAAAGGTGGAGCACTTGAAGTTGGTAAAGCCAGTACCAATGCCGTCGTGATGAGTAGCATCATGATTCTGCTGGCCGACGTAATATTAACGAACTTAATGTTGACTTGATCATGATTGAAGTAAAGAACATTACCAAATCATTTGAAGGCCGTCCGGTATTGAAAAATATCAGTACTGTATTTGAAGACGGGAAAACCAACCTGATCATCGGACGAAGCGGATCAGGAAAAACTGTAATGATCAAGAACATCATCGGATTGATGCGTCCGGACAGCGGACAAATCCTGTATGACGGTCGTGACCTTACGTTGATGAACAAAGAAGACCTGAAGATTCTCCGGAAAGAAATGGGAATGCTTTTCCAAGGCTCGGCGTTGTTTGACAGTATGACGGTGCTCGAGAATGTCATGTTCCCCTTGGATATGTTCTCAAAAGCCAGCACCAAAGAAAGACAAATGCGCGCTGAATTCTGTCTGGACCGTGTAAACCTGTCGGAAGCTGGTCATCTTTATCCATCGGAAATCAGTGGAGGTATGATGAAACGAGCCGCTATTGCCCGTGCCATCGCCTTAAATCCGAAGTATCTGTTCTGCGACGAACCCAATTCCGGACTCGACCCTAAAACATCTTTGGTGATCGACGATCTGATTCACGACATTACTATTGAGTTCAACATGACAACCGTCATCAATACACACGATATGAACTCCGTTATGAATATCGGAGACAATATCGTATTCATCAAAGAAGGTGTCAAAGAATGGCAGGGAACAAAAGAAGACATCATTACGTCAGACAATCAGGCATTAAATGACTTTATCTTCGCATCCGATCTTTTCCGCAAGGTAAAGAAAATGGAAGTAGAAGAGCTGAAAGAAGGACATAAACTCTGATATCGGGATAAGTCTTTATTTCCCTCGGAAAAAAGTACTGGGAGAAACACCCGTCACTTGCTTAAACACCCGATTAAAGTGATTGGGTGTGCTGTATCCCACTTCATAAGCTACCTGTTGTAGCGTGCGGCCACCATCAGCAAAAAGCTCGATGGCCCGCATGATATGTTGGTGGTTTAAATAGTCGCTAAAACGAATACCGGAAGCATGCAGCAAACGGCTTAAATTACGTACCGAAAAGCCACAGTCTTTTGCCACCCGTTCAATCCGTAAATTTTCATGTAAATGTTCCATCAGATAATCCAATACGGCATGAAGTCTGGAGTCATTAGGAATTAATAATGTCTTCAACAGAATACCGGAAGAAGGACTCATAGAAGGAAGTAAACGGAAAAAGCTTTGGGTAAAATCATACAGTGCCGGTGATTCCTCATAACGGATCTCAGGACCTTTAGAACCTATGTATTTCAAGTTTTCTGCAATCACAGCATTCATGGCATAAATAGAGAATACATTTCCGGCAGCATCCATATCCGGCAAGCCAATATAATAAACTATCAAAGAAACTTGCCGGTTCCGGCTACTTAGTTCATGCTCTACATAAGCCGGAATCCAAGCTACATGCTTCTCAGGAATAAAATAACTGGTCGATTCGATCTGTATATGTAATGTTCCTGATAAAGTGTAGATTATCTGATGCTGCGAATGAGAATGCCGATGTAAATTAATTTCTTTCCAGCCCGTTTTCTTGATTATAATCGCTTCCGGAGCAGACTTTTGGACAAGGGCAAGCTGATTATGCTGTTCATTATTCATCTCTTTCGTGTTGGCTTAAAATGATAAGGATATTGCAGAATATTCAAATATTGTACAAAAGTAAACATTTAATTTTGCGCCGTCAAATTAAGGACAGGCAGAATTTAATTGACAAATTTGCCAGTGGGCAAGTTTATTCCATATAAAAAGTTTGATTTTGAGATTGTGAGGTTATCTTATGGTAAGTTGTAGCACGTTTTTAATGACAAGAAGAATTGTATCATCTTCTTTATTTATCTTATTTTCCCTTTGTTCATCGGCACAGGAACGAGTGCTTACATTGAACGAAATATTCAGGCTGGCAGACGAGAACAGCAAAAGCATCCGGATGCATCAATTGGCTATTGAAGAGGCAGAACAAGGGATTAAAGTAGCACGAAATGCATATCTGCCTTCTTTATCACTCAAAGCAGAAGCGTCTTACATTGGTGATGGCTATATGACTGACCGGGATTTTTCGAATGGTATCCATGCAGAGATGCCCCATTTCGGAAATTCTTTTGTAGTCAAAGCCCAACAAGTCATCTATGCCGGCGGCGGTATTAAAAGCAGCATCGAACAGAACAAACTACAGAAACAGGTATCCGAGCAAACATACCTCGATAACCGCCAAAATCTGCGTTTCCTGCTGGCTGGATATTATCTGGACTTGTTCCAATTACGCAACCAAGAGCTGGTCTATCAGAAGAACATTGAACAGACCCGACTGTTGGTAAAAGATATGCAGGCTGCCTATCGCCAAGGGACAGCATTGAAAAGCGATATCACCCGTTATGAACTGCAATTGCAGAATCTGGAACTGAAGCAAACTTCCACTATCAACAAGCTAAATGTATTGAATCATGAACTTGTAACAACATTAGGATTGGAAGAAGGAATACGTATTGTTCCTGATACGGCTTACCTGCAACATCAATTGATAGAGGAACGGGATGAAAAATCATGGAGTGAAGGTATTCAGGAAGCCCCGATCATGAAGCTGGCTGACATACAGATTGCGTTAGGTAAAAACCAGAAGAACCTGATTAAGGCTGAACGTCGTCCACACATTTCTTTCTCGATAACCAACGAACTATCCGGACCTATTCTGATAGAGGTACCGCCTTTAAATAATAACTTCACCTATTGGTTCATGGGTGTTGGCGTGTCATACAATATTGATGCGTTGTTTAAAGGAAAACGTAAATTGAAACAAGCCGACATTACACTGATGAAGTTACAGGAAAAGCGGAAACTGGCAGAAGAAGAACTCGAGAACAATGTACACGAAGCTTATGTCAATCTGCAGGAAGCTTATATCCGATTACGCACTCAGAAGAAAAGTGTCCAGCTGGCACATGAAAACTTCAATATCGTCCGTCAACGGTATGTCAACGGATTGGCCTTGATTACAGACATGCTGGATGCCAGCAATACGCAGCTTGACATGGAGCTTCAACTGGCCAACTACCAGGTAGGCATTCTGTACCAGTATTTTCTATTGAAGAAAATTGTAGGCACATTATAACAGAACAAATATCACGATTCATTCATTACCAACGATTAAAATCCATACGTATATGATCAAGAATAAAAGAAGAGCTATCCCCAATTTCTTTATTGCCTTAGTTTTAGTTGCCGGTATCAGCTGGGTATGCGGCCGTTTTGTTTATCTGAATGATGTAGAATTTACCGATAACGCACAAATACAACAGCATCTGACGCCTGTCAGTACCCGTGTACAAGGATTTATCAAGAAAATCTGCTTCGAAGAATACCAGAATGTAAAGAAAGGTGATACATTAGTCATCATCGAAGATACCGAATACCGGTTGAAAGTGGCACAGGCTGAAGCCGATTATCAAAATGCTCTGGCTGGGAAAAGTGCCATGTTCACGACCATTAATACGACTCAAAACAACATCCTGGTGACTGATGCAGCCATAGAGGAACAACGAATTCGTTTACAAAATGCAGAAACCGACTATAAACGCTATCAGGAACTACTGAAAGGAGAAGCCGTTACTCCTCAACAATTCGATCGGGTCAAGACTGATTTTGAGGCTACGAAAGCCCGATATGAGCAATTATTGCGACAAAAGCAATCCACTTCGCTCATCAAACAGGAACAGACGCAACGCCTGGAACAAAATGAATCGGCCATCAAACTGGCAGAAGCAGCTCTGAATTTGGCCAAGCTGAATCTGTCGTATACCATTATTCTGGCAACAGCCGATGGCGTTACCGGACGGAAGAATATCCACGAAGGAGAATTGGTACAACAAGGACAGACATTGGTAACCCTGGTAGACGGTACCGAAAAATGGGTAATCGCGAATTATAAAGAAACCCAAACAACTTACATGAGACAAGGACAAACCGTCAAAGTAAAAGTAGATGCCATTCCGAATGTGGAATACGAAGGACGGATAGCTTCTATCTCGGATGCAACCGGTTCCTTTTATTCACTTATTCCCCAAGATAATTCGGCTGGTAACTTCGTCAAAGTAGAACAACGTATTCCGGTACGTATCGAATTCACGGAGAATAATTCGGCAGAGAACCTACAACGTCTGCGAGCTGGAATGAATGTCGAATGCTATGCTCAATCAAAATAAAGGAGAGAAAGGATGGCTGAACAACGACCCAGAATCATGTATTTCAAGGAATACCTGCCGACTCCTGTCTGCGTGGCACTTTCTATGTTCTTCGCCTTGGTATTCCAGTTCAATGGAGGAGTATTTCTTCCTACGGCCGTTCAGATGTCAAGTGCTCTGGGCTGCATTCAGGAAGACGTCATGATGGCGGGATATGCTTCTTTCATCGGGATGACGTTAATCTTCCCGATTCTGTTCCGGTTGAAGTTTCGTTTTACTACCCGAAGAATCTTCCTCACGGTTTGTCCGGTACTGATCATCTGTAACCTCATCACACTCCATGTCAACAGTCTGCCGATATTCATTCTGGTTTGTCTGGTATCCGGTTTTTTCCGTATGTGGGGGACCTTTGAATGTTTCTCCAACATGCGCCTTAGCGTAACTCCATCCGGGAACTTTTCCGTTTTCTATCCAGTCATTTATATTATCGTTCTGGAAAGTATTCAATTATCAGGACTGGTAGCTACACATATCAGTGACTGGGCCAACTGGCGTTATATGCATTGGTTTGTGATCGGTATGTTATTAATAGTCTGGGCATGCGTTTGGATATTTACCCGTCCTTTCCGGGCAAGAAAGAAAATGCCTCTTTATGGTATCGATTGGATGGGTGGTCTGTTATGGGGTATTATCTTATTTGCGATTGTTTTCATCTGTATTTACGGAGAGTTTTACGACTGGACCGACAGTATGGAAATCCGGGCCAGTATCGTCATTGCCGTCGTAGCCCTATTAATCAACATAAACCGGATGCTGACACTCAAACGTCCGTACATCGAATTAGAGGTTTTTACTTACCGTAATTTTCCAGTAATCCTGTTCCTGTTTCTGATGCTTTGTTTCTTTCTGACAACCTCTTCTGTCCTACAGAATCAATTCATGACGGCTATTCTACATTACGATTCGCTCAACGCCATATCATTAAACTGGTGTGTATTCGTCGGTATCTTAGCTGGAGCAGCCGTTGTCTTTTATCGGCAGGTCATTTTACGGAAAGGTTTTAAACTACTGATTTCAGTCGGATTCCTCTTCATTATGATTTATGAATATTATATGTATTTCCTGATCCATCCGAACCTAAACATCGAAAGCTTATATTTACCAAATTTCCTGAAAGGAATCGGACACGGTATTCTCTACATATCTCTAACCATTTATGTAGCTAAGAGTGTTCCCTTCAAGCATTTCTTTCAAGGATTATGTGTACTTAGTTTTATCCGAACCAGTATTGCCACTCCACTAGGAACAGCTATTCTAAGCCGCTGGATGCGCCACTTGCAACAAGAAAACATCGGACTGCTCAGCCGACGTATTGACGGGATTCGAGACTGGATGCCACAAATCTCCATCAAGGATCTCTATATAACGGTTTTCCAACAAACCATGTTGACCAGTCTGAAAGAACTATTCGGCATTGTCTGTATTTTCGGAACTCTATTCCTGATCTGCATATTTACATATCATGTCTGGAGAAAACGTCTTCCCCTTAAATACCGACGGTGGATTTGATAGAACATATCCAATATCTATTCCTTTAGTAACAGTTATTAAAATAAACGAGAACCGCAGACAATCCTCGTTGGATTCGTTCTCGGTTCTCGTTTATTTCATGTTTACTTTTGACTTCTTCTACAAATCTGCTCTTATACTTTCACTCAGATTTAATACTATTTCCCTTTCTGCAAGCGGAAAGAGATCCAGCCTAAGTACAACAAACATAAGAGTAATAAAGACAAGCCTGCCACTTGTCCCAAGGCATCCGACAATACGCCCATCAACGGAGTAATCAAGGCTCCTCCTGAAACACCCATGATCATCAATGCCGAAATCTCATTGTCGCGTTCCGGCAGATGTTGCAAGGCATACGAAAAGATAATCGAGAATACATTGGAACAAGTTAATCCTACTACCACAACCAGAATGGAAATCCATAACAGGCTATCGACAACCAATAACAGGATGAACCCGACAATGGCGATTCCCATACTGTATTGCATAAAACGATCAGACGCAATTCTTGCCAATAAAAAGGCACCAACAAACGAGCCGATAGTTCGAGCCGAGAAATAAAGGCTACTACCCAAGCCGGCTTCGCTCACCGACATACCGGTTTTCTCCATCAGTAACTTGGGGATCGTCGTATTCAAACCTACATCAATCCCGACAATAAAGAGAATACCCAAGAACAACATCACGATATATCGGTCCTTGAATAACGAGCAGACCGTAGCAAAGGTTGAGGCTTGTGCAGACTTCTTCTCTTCTTCATGGACACCGGCCAGCAGCCAGGTAAGAGAAAGCAAAGTCGTCACGGCATAAACAGCAAAGATCCATTTCCAATCACCCCAGAAAGAAGCTGCCGCCCCTGCTATCAGCGGACCTAAAAAGGAAGAGACCGCTTTCAGAAACTGTCCCAACGTCAGGACACTGGTTACTTTTCCGGGAGAGACCACGCTGGCTACCATCGGATTCAAAGAGACTTGAAGGATCGTATTTCCAATTCCCAACAAAGCAAAGGCAAGCAATACACTGGCAAAATCATAGAGAAACAAAGGTAACAACATCGCTACAATAGTGATACCCAACGAAACCGCTACCGTATTTCGCCGACCAATCCGTCCCATCAACATACCGGTCGGAATGGAAAAGATAGCGAACCACAAGAACACCATCATCGGTATCAGATTGGCCAACGTGTCCGACAAACCGAAATCATGCTTGACATAATTCGTCGAAATACCAACAACATCCACAAATCCCATTACAAAGAAACCGAACAGGATCGGGAAAATAGTCCATTTGGAATTTGATTGATTCATAATATCTGATTTAACCGTTAATACAAATCTTTGGGTTGATTACTCATTTCCATCTCCAAAACGCCACCTTCCGCGAATGAGGCAAAAGGTAAATGAGGTTCATGCAACGTTTCCCCGTTCAACCGGTATTGCTGAACGTAACCATTCTCCGGCGTATTTCCTTTGACCTGAATAACAAATTCTTTTCCGGAATAATATTTCGGATTCAATTGAATCGTAATCTTATCAAATAAAGGAGCACCTAAGCCGAATGAAGGCTGTGAATCCGTCAATCCCTTGACATCAAACAAGCCCATTGACGAGATAACATACCAGGCACCTAATTGTCCCTGGTCTTCATCTTGTCCGTATCCATAGCCATGAATACCGTCTGTCCCATAGAACTCATTCAAGATTGCCCGTACCCATTTCTGCGTAAGCGAAGGACGACCGGCTTCATTGAACAGCCATGAAATATGGAGACAAGGTTGATTTCCTTGGTTATATAAAGTCTGCAGACCGGCAAAAGCCCCGACTTCTTTTCCTCCACTGAAAATCATCTTCTGGGAAACTGTAAAGATACTGTCGAGACGAGCATTGAAAACATCGGCCCCAACCTTACCGACCAATCCTTGTACATCATGTGGAACATAGAACGTATATTGCCAAGCATTTCCCTCTTGAAAGCCACGCCAGACTTGCATCGGATTGAAGTTATCGACAAACTGTCCGTCTTTCTTTTTCGGACGAATAAAGTTTACAGACGGATCATACAATCGTTCCCAACCTTTGGACAAACACATCAGCTGATTATAATGTGCCGTATCTCCTAATTGTTTCGCCCATTGTGCTACAGCCCAGGCACTATAAGAATACTCTAATGTATGAGAAGCAGAGAACATGAAAGTCTCATGATATCCTTCTCCTTCATCTGCATGCGGCACATAACCATACTGGACAAACTCCTTTGTATTGACTTTCCCTGCACCAAAAGGACGATTCTCGCCATCCAGTTCATTCTTCAGACAAGCTTCATAAGCCAGTTTTGTATCAAAGTCCCGAATGCCACATTCATAAGCTCCGGCAATAATCGTAGGCAACAGGTTTGTTCCCACTCCAGAAACATAACGGTTATTCGCCAAACCGTCAGCCAACCATCCGGCGTCTTCATAGGCCTGTAAATGACTGCTGATGTAATCGGAAATATATTCCGGATAAGCCATGATCCACAATTGGGAAAGATTCCACTGAGCTCCCCAGGCAGCATCTGTATTATAGATGTTATGAACCGGCTTTCCATCCTTCATTTCCAATTGTCCTATCGAACCATCATTCTTCGGATAAGCACCATTGACGTCGTTGGCCAATCCTCGTCCCAACAGGGCATGATACAAACCAGTATAGAACTTCACCTTATCTTCTTGTTTAGAAGTCTCCACTCGGATACGTCCTAAGTATTCTTCCCAAGTCCGATGTGCCTGTTCTTTTGCCTCATCAAAAGAAAGATCTTTTGCTTCTGCCTCTAAATTCAGACGGGCATTCTCAACAGATGTATAAGACAAACCGATCTTAGCTGTTACAGATTCAGCCTCCGGAAAATCGTATGTCAAGTAAACACCGGCACCGACCCCTTTGAGTTCTCTGGCTCCCGGCTGTTGTTTCTCTCCCTGGAACGTACCAAACGATGATGGCTGTTTATCCAATACGGCCGAGAAATATAAAGAAACTTGCGCTCCCGGCTGGTACTTCTTGACATATTCCGGCAAGGTAACCACCCAACCTTCTACCCGTCCGTCTTCTGTATAAGAGACAAACGCATCTGCTACAGCACCACTTTCTCCCTGACGGTTTCCAATATCAAACAAAAGATGATTGTCTGCTCCTTTCGGAAAATGAAAGCGCTGATAAGCCACACGCGGAGTAGCGGTCACTTCTGCCCGTATCTGATAATCGTCTAACAATACAGAATAATAACCCGCGGTAGCTACTTCGTTCGCCCGATCAAAATGCGAACGATATCCGGTTTTGATACTATCGGTTGGCAAGCCTGGAACAGTTATCAGCTTTCCGGTAGTAGGCATCAAGACAATTCCCCCGACCTGAAACTCATGTAAACATGGAAAACCCTCTATCGAATTTTCCCGATAATCATAACCCGTAGCTTCCCATCCTGAAGCATTTCCCAAATGTCCGTTCGTTGAAGGTCCCGGTTTCGCCATTCCAAACGGCATAGCGCCCGGCGTAAAATGAAACCAACGGCAATGAGCTGTTCCGATACGCGGTTCCACATATTGTGTCAGCGATTCCGGCTCTTCCTTTCCGGAAGAAGTGGAAACACAAGCCTGCAAAACGAACGAACACGCCAGCAGTATAGAATAATAAATAGATTTCATACGCATAGATTTTCTGTTAGCATTCTCATCATTCTTTATCCAATTTCGCCAAAGCATATTGATAAGCGCCTAAAGCAATGGAACGGCTCGCTCCCTGTTTAGAGATCGCAACACCAATACGTTTATAAGGATCATAATCCACCCAGCGGTCCGTTCCCGGTACTTGTACCTGTGTAACTTGTCCTTTCAGGAATTCCTGTAACTCATCCGGATTCTCCAAATTAAAAGGCTTCATCTGCAAGCGGGCAAACCGATTACCATTCATCATACCTGTCGTACCCGACAATTCCCGCATCAATGCCGGAAGAATATACTTCGAAGCACCAGACAAACCGCCTCCTATCACTACCAATCCGTCAATCAATGTAACGGCAGAAGCAATGGCCTCGCCTGCCATTTCACCCAGTTCTTCAAAGGCTGTTATTGCGGCATGCCGGTTACCCGGACGACAGCCTTCAGCGATATCGAATATATCTTTAGGAGTCAAATCGCTAGTATCACCCGAATGTTCCTGATATACCCGTTTAACCGCCCGGATACTCACACTTTCCTCAACAATATAATCCGGATATTTCTTGTTACGACAGCACCAGACATCACCACCGGTACCATTATCTCCAATCAACAATTCGCCATTGATCACCACACCGGCACCGAATCCAGTACCTAATGTAATTCCCAATAGGTTATGATATTGTTTACAACTGCCTGCTTCCTTCAACTGGCGGTTCACTTCCGGTAAAACACCAGTAAGCGCTTCTCCATAAGCGAACAGGCTACCGTCATTGTTGATGAATACAGGAATTCCGAAATGCTCTTGCAAGAACGGACCTAAAGCTACCCCACCCCGGAAGGAAGGGAAGTTAGGTAAATCTCCAATAATCCCTGCTTCATAATCAGCCGGTCCGGGAAAAGCAAAACTGATAGCCACAGGTTCTTCCGTCAATGCTTCTTTTACTTGACTAAATCCTTGCAATAAAACTCGTAAGCAAGCATCCAAATCATTCACTTCCGAACGCAGATGTACGGGCGTTACTATCTCTTCATTGTTACGGATAGCGGAAAATACCAGATTGGTTCCTCCGGCATCCAGTGTCATCACGATACGATTTTCTGTCTTCATAGCCTTTATTGTCTGAAACGTACATACGCTTTGATAGTTCCACATTCCTTTCCTTCCGAAGTTCCATACGGGCGGATGGTATATTCTCCTACCGAAGCCGGAACGATAAAGGTTTCCGCATAATGAACAACAAACGGCTCAAAGGCATTCGTCGGACTTTCCACGATCAGTTCATCGCCTTCTACTACATTAAAGACATTCACACCATCATCGGTATGATGAGTAACCGATTTGGTAAACCAATGACGACGAGTTTCGATGAATTCATTTTCATGTAATCCGGTCCGTTCTTCTCGCCAGCCGTCTCCTTCGGCAACCGGTTTAACCTGGTTTACCAAATTGTCACGGGTAAATTCTGTCTGACGTTCCCACTGGATAACATGTGAGCCATGACCAATATTAATCGGACGAGGAAGACCATCCAACCCAAGACGTCCCCAATCCCACAGCTTGAAGGTAAATATACTTGGCGTAGCACTGATCTCCAAGACCATGGCTCCGGCTCCGGAACAATGGATCGTTCCATTCGGAATCAAGAAATGATCATGCTTCTTGGCCGGCCAGCGATTCACATACTTTTCTGCCTCAAAAGGTTTTCCGGTATTCTGCGATTCCTGTAGGGCTCCGATCATTTCCTCCGGATTTACACCAGTCTTTAATCCTAAAAATACCGTAGCTCCTTCTTCCGCATCCAACAGGTAGTAACTTTCATCCTGTGTATAATAAATACCGAATGTATCACGAATGTACTGTGTCGTAGGATGAACCTGCAAACTCAGATTTCCACCACCAATTGTATCCAGGAAGTCAAAACGAATCGGGAAATCCTGTCCGAAACGAGATTCTACCGGACCTCCCAGCAATGCGCGGGTCTGATGGAAGACCACATTATTGGAAGGCATCTCAAACAATTCTCCTTCTACATTCAGATACAAACTGTTCTCTTCGGGTACGCAATCGAAACACCAACCATAATTAGCCGGTTCCGGATCCAATCCACAAACCCGTTTCATCCATTGTCCGCCCCACGGAGCCGGATCAAAGAACGGAACTACACGGAACGGCTGATGCGCAGTCTTAACCAAGCCCGCCAACATCGTTTCTCCTGTAATCATTTTAGGTTGTTCCGACATGTGTGTATCCAACCAATAATCTACCTTCGGCAGTAATTGCTTCTTCAACGTATCACAAACAATCCAGTCTACGAAATAACCTCTCTTATAATGATATGAAGCTCCTTCTTCCTTATTTTCTACTCCTAAACCATTGATTTCATGACGGCGGAAGCGAAGCTGTATTTCCCAACGGGCCATATCCACATATACCAGGATATCCGATTCGGGTGCTACAACGGCAGCTCCATGGCCATAAACCAAAACCAAACCTGTTGCCTGACTGATTTGCTGACGCGCATCCGCTACTTTTGAAGCATCCAGGAAATCAGCATAGGTAAAATGTGCCCGATATCCGAACAAGCGGTCGTCCGTTACATAAGGATACGTCATGGTTTCTATCTCCTTCACAGATTTGAATACTGACTGTGTATCCACCCATAAAGAAGGATTCAAGGCTGACAGTTCCCGTGTCAGTTCTTCATGATGAACACCCTGATAACATTCCACGACAACGACTACCGACTTCTTACCAACCAACGATGCACAGCGACGGTTTATTTCATCCCGTACGGCCTGCCATCCTTTCCATAACTGACCGGCTATTCGAGTAGCCGGCTGCTTGTCATAATTGCTCTTTCGCATGATTATATCTTTTTTATTTGTTATCTATTTTTTCTTCTGCCCAATCATTCATCATCTCAATCGCTTTAGCCAATACTCCGGCAGAGCCTTTGAAATGTCCTGAACCACTGGGAACGCCTCCCATACCATACCATTCAAAGAAACCCTGGTTCTTGATTACCCGGTCAATCATTGGACGGATTTCATCGTAGGCTTCTTCTACAAAACCATTCGCAACCAACTGCTGAATCATACGTCCTCCGAACCAGGTCCAGTCTCCACCGTTTTGGTAAACGTAGGGTTTAGCCATTCCTCCCCGGAAAAAGCCTTCCGGATAAGTCGGATAAAGAGTTAATCCGATACTTGGCATACCCGACAAACGGACGTTCTCGAGCATCTGGGCATTAACTACGGCAATTTCTTCCTTCGATAACAAGCCTGCTTCTATGGCAACGGCAGTTCCTCCATGATAATGAATCTGATTCTCATCGAATCCGGCAGGAATCGGAGACGGATCTATATACAAATGAGGTATAAACTTCTTCCGTTCGGCATCCCACAAGTACTTCCGCACATTCTGAGCAATCTGTTCACGGATGCCTTTCCACTTCTTCAGCAACGAGGCATCGTCTGTCATTTCCTGCAAATAATCCAAAGCGATCAGGAACATGGCATTATCATACACATCAATGGCACGCGAAGAAAGCTCGTTCATGTCACAACCAAAATCATCATTCGGCTGTACATCTCCCCAATCGGCAGTCATAGCACCAAACAATAAACCATACTGCTCGCTATAACGTTCCCGCATCAGATAATCAACCATATCATCCATCCGCTCCAGTACAGTTCTTCCGGCTACATCTTCTCGTAAAATCGAAGTATCGCCTGTCTTACGGATATATTTACCTACAATCTGAATCAGGGAAGACTCCTGATCGGTCTCGACGGTATTCTTGAATCCCACATGATCAGGTGCTGCATCCGCATAATAAGGATGATTATCATACCAGGTAAAATCCGGTTTCAGCACATAGCCGTCTATCATCTCATCATTCGGCTGCTGAAGAGCAAAGAACAACAGAATAGCATTCCGGATATCCGTCTGATTTGTTTCTTCACAGGCCACTTCAATGAATGTATTCATATCCCGGGCCCAAATCTGGGAATAACCGCTACCCGCATTGAATCCCTGACTAATTATCGAGCGGGCCATACTATCTACCTGATGCAAGGTTGTATCATTCAAAATTGTCTCTGCCAACTGTTGTTGTGGGTTTGTGGTGGTACAGGAGAGAAAAGCCACAGAACCCATCAACATTAAACCGAATTGTTTCTTCATTTTATCTTGATTTTTCTGCAAAAGTAACACCACGATACCAAAACAAACCTTACCTTTGTTTCGATTTACTTATACAATCTTACGATTTTCTGTTATGATCAAAATTAAAGAAGGTTTTAAGGGGGAACGGTTTGCTTCTCTACCCGATGACATTCTGCAAGAATATAGCCATAATCCGTTGATCCGCAATCTGTATATTCGGAAAATAGGATTCTTTCCGCATGTAAAATATCATTACGTACAAAAAGAAAAAGGATGTGATTATGGCATGCTCATCTATTGTACCGGAGGAAAAGGCTGGTATAAAATAGAAGAAAAGACTTATGAGATCAAAGAGAATCAATATATCATCATTCCTCCAAATGTTCCTTATTCATTTGGTGCCGACGATTCCGATCCGTGGACAATCTACTGGATTCATTTCAAGGGAGCCTTGACCGAACAGTTCATTCCCAAAAGTCATGCGCCTAAAAACATCCTTCCCGGAGATTATTCCCGGTTACAGGACCGACTGGATTTGTTCGAAGAGATTTATAACAGTTTCTCGATGGGTTATACACTGGAAAATATGATTTATTCGTCCATGTGTCTGTACCAGTTCCTGGCTTCGTTTTTATATCTCGACCAATACCGGTCGATCAATCTGCCTACTCATAAAGAATATTTGTTGTTGTCGGCCAGAGCCGTTCATTACATGCAGGAAAACATCCATCAGAACCTGTCGCTCGAACAGATAGCCAGCTATTTCAAATACTCGACCTCTCATTTCTGTACCCTATTCCAAAAGGAAACAGGCGTTTCACCCATCAATTATTTCATTCGCCTGAAGATGCAGAAAGCCTGTCAATATCTGGAAATGACCAACCGGAAGATCAACGAAGTTGCCGCCTTGCTGGGTTTCGAAGAACCGGCCTATTTTACCAAGATGTTCACCAAAATGATTGGCATCACACCTTCCCAATACAGGAAACGCGAATCAGCGGTCCATCAAGGCGAAATAAAATAAATCCGCAGCTGCCATTATGAAGCTGGTCATTAACCACAGTGTTAATCAGCTCATTTTTCAATTTATCATTCAGATTTTATTGGCCTGTTGAATCACTTCCTTGATATGATTCTCGTCATTGAGCGGACAAATCATCAGCACATCTTCCGTATCGGCAATCATATAACCGGAAAGGCCGTCGATAATGACTTTCTTGTTAGGATTGGTTTCCTTGATCAGATTTTGTCCGGCATGAGAGAACTGCGAATCAGCCCCGGAAACGGCATTGGCAGCAGCATCTTTTTCTAATAAGGAATACAACGCGCCCCATGAGCCCACATCACTCCAACCCAAATCAGCCACACAACGGACGTACACCTGAGCCGCTTTTTCCATGATTCCATAGTCGATGGAGATAGAAGGCGACAGATTGAAAGCCTGATTGACGGCTTCCTGTTCGTCACATGTTCCATATTTCCTGTCAATGGAAGCAAAGAGAGAAGCGACTTCCGGCAAATACCGTTCAAAAGCTCCGATTATGGTTTGTGCCGACCAAATGAACATACCGGAATTCCAGAAATAGTCTCCTTCTGCCAGATACTGGGAGGCAGTTGCCAAATCCGGCTTTTCCTTAAACCGCAATACCGGCGTAATGGCCGATTCCGAATCCTGTTTCGTCTGAATATATCCATAACCCGTAGCCGGGAAAGTCGGTGTAATCCCCACTGTCAATAAAGCCGGATGAGAAGCTGCAAAAGCCAGTCCTTCCTGCATAACCACAGCAAAACGATCCGTATTCGATATATAATGATCCGATGGAGTAACGACGGCCACAGCCTCCGGATTTATCTGCCGTAATTTATACATCGCATAGGCAATGCAAGGAGCTGTATTCCGCCGGCAAGGCTCCGTCAGTATTTGTTGGGGCGACAATTGAGGCAGTTGTTCCAATACCAAATCCTTATAAACCTCACCCGTCAACACCAAGAAGTTCTCCGAAGGAATAAAGCCGGAAAAGCGATCGTAGGTCAGTTGGATGAAAGTACGTCCGATACCTAAAGCATCCACAAACTGTTTCGGTTTTTCCTCCCGGCTCAATGGCCAGAATCGGGATCCAATGCCTCCGGCCATAATAATACAATAACAATTATGTTTATCGAATGTCATGTTGTTTCCAGTTTTTCTGCAAAGTAAATAAAAATCAAACGTAGAACAGCTCAAATACGAAAAAGATCGTGATAGGAGGTCAGATTTATACTCCTTTTCCAAAAGGAATGCTGTCCGCACCCAGATTTGTACTCCTTTTCCAAAAGAAGTGCTGTCCGCACCCAGATTTGTACTCCTTTTTCAAAAGGAGCGCTGTCCGCACCCAGATTTGTGCTCCTTTTCCAAAAGGAGCGCTGTCCGCACCCAGATTTGTGCTCCTTTTCCAAAAGAAGTGCTGTCCGCATCTAGGTTTATAGAAAAAATGCCGGATCACCGTTTGTACAAAGACAAATCTCGTGATCCGGCATCATCTTTTTGGAGAAAGATGAAAATCTATCTTCTCTCTTTATTTCTTCACCTGATAAGTCTGATGGATAGCCTTATCAAATTCAATCCAATGTTCATCCGTCATATTACCCGGTACAAACAGACAAACGCCTGTTGCTCCAGCTTCCATCGATCCTCGTACAGCCTCAGCTATTTCAGAAGGAATCAAACCATGACCTTCCGGATCTTTGATGTTGGCCTTGTTCTTCCAGTCGTGGCAAATGAACAATCCGCTGTAAATCGGTTTCTCGCCATTGACCGACGCAACCTCTTCAGCCGTTACCTTGCCTACCCATGAAGCCGGTTCCAAATAGAAATCGTTGTAGTTCATAGGGAAGAAGGCATCGATATTCCATTTGTTCCATTCCTGACGTACCAACTTCTTCGCATACGAATCCGGACCCGGGAAAACAGCTGCACTCACCTTCTTTCCTTTCGCGTGAACTGCATCGGCAATCTTGCCTACCAGCTTCGTAACTACATCATAACGGAACTGTTTCCATTCTTCACACTTCGAAGGATCTTCCACTGCCTTGATATCGATACCCGTAGCAGCCTTGAAATCAGCCACACACTTATCGCAATAACAATAGTCGGCAGTCGGATATTCTTCGTTCATGACCAAGCCGTACTTTTCCCACAAGCCACGTGCCAGAATCACATCCACATAACGGATATAATCCAAATGAACATAATCAACTTCAGGAATTTCTGCAATTTTCGAATATTCGGTTACCAAGTAGTTTGCCACATCATCATTGTTAGGACACATGCACTTGTAGTAAGGCACATAAGCCTGTACCTTATAAGCAGATTCACCCTTCCGGTTCACGGCATACCAGGTAGAATCGGCATCTCCTTTCAACATAGTAGGAATCCAGGCATGATATTCCAACCCATTGGCATGGGCGATCTTGGCTGCACGAGCGTGCTTCTCTACATTAAAGCCACCGGCATTGTAACACATACCATCCAGGCCATGCGCTTTCCACTTGCTGAAGTCAGCCTGAATAGATGCTTCTGTGGCATCGCCACCTTCTCCTTGCCAGCCATACACCGGAATCTTGGTTCCTGAACCACCCGAACATGCAGCCAAACCCACTACGGCTGCCATCATTACTAAAAATTGCTTTACCATAATATTATTACCTTTAGATTAAAATGCGTTTAATAGCCGAACAACGCTTCCTGAGTCAGTTTCTCTATCGGGCCATATTCAGACAATCCCTTCATGTTCAAATCCTTCTCATCACCCAAGATCACATACACGTATTTACGATCCTTTACCCATTTCTCCTGGAATGCCTTTACATCAGCCAAGCTCATTTGTTGAACTTGCTCAAACAAAGCCTTCCGGGTATCAACAGACAATCCTAAATCCTGAGCATACATATAAGCCCAAAGGACATCAGACTTCGTAATTCTTTCGGTACGCAAACGGGTTATCAATGCGTCTTTTGCCAGATCAAATGCTTTTTCCGATTCAGGCATCTGGTTGATAATCTCATCAAAGGCCTTCATGGCATCCAGCATCTTGTCGTTCTGCGTGGCGATAAAGGTACGATAAATATATGGATACTGCAACTTTGACGGAGTAATTAAATAAGCTCCAGCCGAATAAGCCAAACCTCTGGCTTCACGCATTTCCTGGAAAACAATCGAATTCATGTTTCCACTGAAATATTCATTGTACAAATTCAATACCGGATCGATCGTTGCATCATACTTTTCTCCCCGGTTGGAAATAGCAGAGAAGTAAATCTGCTTGGCATCATACTGGGCAAACAAGACTTTATTATCTGTTGTCTCCTGCATCTTGAAGTCTGCCGGAGCCGGAACCGGATTCAGTTTCTCTGGAACCTGATGCTGTTCGTTGATAATTGCTATCACTTTTTCAGCTGTTTCCGGACCATAATACAAGATCTTATGCTCATACGTATTGATCTGGTGAATACGATCTACCAATTCCTGCGGATTCATCTGCTGCAATTCAGCCGTAGTCAACACATTTGTAGTCGGAGATTTAGGTCCCCAAATAGCATATTGAATCAAGCGGTTGAAATTCTGTCCTTGATTTAGCTTAGCATCTACCCGTTTCTTCAGCATATCCGAAGCCAGATTCTCGTATGCTTCCTTGTTGACCTGTGCATCAGCCAGTAATTCTTCAAACAGAGCCATTGCCTTCGGCATATTCTCTGCCAAACCATCCAATGTCACATACGTACGGTCTGAACCCGGATGAACGCCGAACGAACAAGCCAACTGATAGAATTCCATATTGATTTCCTGCAATGACTTCTTCGATGTTCCCAGATATTTCAGGTATTCGAAAGCAGTGCCCATGGCTTTATCATTATTATTGCCCATATCGAATACATACAACAGCGAGAACAAATCGTTCGAAGTATTCTGCTTGTATAATACCGGAATACCAGACTTAGCCGTCAACTTACTCAAATCTTTCTCAAAGTCCAGGAATACAGGTTCGATCGGAGCGACCTGCGAAGCCTGAATCTCTTTCAAGAAGGCACTTGAACTATCACGGTTCATCACAATCGGTGTGATCTGAGGTTTCTCAATCTTCTTTTCATTCGGATCTTTTCCCTGACGTTTGTATATCAAGGCATAATTATCACCAAAATACTGATTAGCGAAATCAACCACCTGCTGTTTGGTCACCTTACTCATACGAGTCAGTTGTTCCACTTCATCCTTCCATTCCGACTTACTGATAAATGCATTCACGAACATATCAGCACGTCCGCTGTTCGAATCCAATTGATACATCTGCATCAATTTGAAGTTGTTGATGGCAGCTTCCAACAGACTTTCGTCGAATTCACCCTTCTTCAGTTTTTCTACTTCAACCAAGAACAAATCCTTTACCTCATCCAGCGTCTGTCCCTGCTTCGGTGTTCCGGCGATAATGAAAGCATCATAATCTGCCAAACCATATGTTCCGGCATAGCAGTTCAACACCTTCTGCTGCTGGATCAAATCCACATCCAGCAAACCGGCCTTGTCGTTGTTCATAATCAACGATACCAGATTCAATAAATCTTCCTGATTCACAGAAGAAGATCCCGGGAAACGCCAGCCCAGCATAACATTCTCGGCTTCCAAGCCCAACACTTCCTTTACAACCGGAGCCTTAATCGGAGATTCGTGTGTAACCGGTAAAGCCGGCAGGTTTGGATTAGGTTTCAGATGACCGAAATATTTCTGAATAGTAGCAATCGTCTGTTCCGGATCCAGATCACCCGACATACAGATAGCCATATTATTCGGTACATACCAGGTCTTATGATAATTCTTGATATTTGTAATCGACGGATTCTTCAGGTTTTCCTGTGTTCCCAACACCGTCTGCGTTCCATACGGATGATCAGGGAACAAAGCCGATAAGATCGCCTCAAATACTTTGCGGTTATCGCTGGTCAGCGACATATTCTTCTCTTCATACACTGTTTCCAATTCGGTATGGAAGCCACGGATCACATTGTTCTCAAAGCGATCAGCCTGTATTTTCGCCCAATTCTCTATTTGGTTAGACGGAATATCCTCTACATAAACTGTCTGATCAAAACCAGTATAGGCATTCGTTCCTGTTGCTCCGATAGCAGCCATCAGTTTATCATATTCATTCGGGATAGCCAACTTAGACGCTTCGTATGATACACTGTCGATCTGATGATAGATGGCTTCCCGTTCTGCTTCGTCGGTAGTCTGACGATAGACTTCAAACAGACGTTCAATCTCATCCAACATCGGTTTTTCCTTTTCATAATCCTGCGTTCCGAAATGAGTCGTTCCTTTGAACATCAGATGCTCAAAGTAATGCGCCAATCCAGTTGTTTCTGCCGGATCATTCTTTCCCCCCACTCTTACCGCGATATAAGTCTGAATTCGCGGAGTTTCTTTGTTTACGGTCAAATACACTTTCAGCCCGTTATCCAAGGTATAAATACGGGCTTTCATCGGATCATTGGGAACCGATTCGTAAGGAACAGAAGTACTCTTCGTACATGCCGACAGCACCCATAAAGAGATAGCTATTCCTAACCAATAACTAATTTTATACATACCCATTATGTTTTTATAATACAATTGCAAATATCTACAAAAAACACCACAAAAACACGGACTTATCCAGAAAAAATCTCACGAACGTCATTTCCATAAATCTTTACTGACGAAAAGATACTTCCGACAGAAAACAAAAGGAACGTTTCCGGACATTGGATATCCGAAAACGTTCCCTACGTAAGAAATATAAAGTTGTACTTACTTCAATCCAAAGGCTTCTTTTACCTTATCTACATAATCCAGTTTTTCCCAGGTAAACAATTCCACTTCGCAGACAACTGGTTCCGGAATATATCTGGAATTAAATACCTTCTTCACTACCTGCGGTGTACGACCCATGTGACCATAAGAAGCCGTCTCGAAATAAATCGGATTCCGCAACTTCAAGCGCTCTTCGATTGCTTTCGGACGCATATCAAAGATTTCCCATACTTTGGCAGCGATTTCTCCGTCTGTCATATTCACATGCGAACGACCGTATGTGTTTATGAAGATATTCATCGGCTTAGCAACGCCAATAGCATACGACACCTGTACCAGAACCTCATCTGCAACACCGGCAGCAACCAAGTTCTTGGCTATATGGCGTGCAGCATAAGCTGCCGAACGGTCCACTTTCGACGGATCTTTTCCAGAGAAAGCACCACCACCGTGTGCACCTTTTCCACCGTATGTATCTACAATAATCTTTCGACCGGTCAGTCCGGTATCACCATGAGGACCACCTATAACAAATTTACCCGTCGGATTGACATGATAAGTGATCTGATCATCAAACAAAGCCTGTACATGTGGAGGATATTGAGCTTTCACACGAGGAACCAATATATTCTTAACATCGGCCTTGATCTTATCCTGCATGGCTTTGTCGGCCTCTTCCTGAGAAATACCCTTAGGACCGATGAACTCGTCGTGTTGTGTAGAAACAACAATCGTATCAATTCGTAACGGACGGCCGTTATCATCGTATTCGATCGTTACCTGGCTCTTCGCATCTGGACGTAAATACGGCATCAGGCGAGATTCCTGTTTACGAATCTTAGCTAATTCCAACAGCAAACTATGTGCCAGATCCAAAGCAAGAGGCATATAATTGGCTGTTTCATTGGTAGCATACCCGAACATCATACCTTGATCACCAGCTCCCTGATCATATGGATTCTCACGTTCCACGCCACGGTTGATATCACCACTCTGTTCATGGATAGAAGAGAAAACGCCACACGATTTCGCTTCAAACTGGTATTCACTCTTGGTATAACCGATCTTCTCGATTACATTACGGGCTACTTCCTGTACATCTACATACGCATTTGATTTAACTTCTCCAGCCAAGACAACCTGTCCGGTTGTAACAAGGGTTTCGCAAGCTACTTTCGAGTTCTTGTCATAAGCCAAAAACTCATCCAGCAAAGCATCCGATATCTGATCGGCTACTTTATCGGGGTGCCCTTCAGACACCGATTCGGAGGTGAATAAATAACTCATTGTTTTTTGAATTGACAATCGACAATTGACAATTGACAAGTAATGGAG